>OFLY01000002.1_pt1 | contig 269331 bp, 260 predicted proteins | sample 1541161 | NCBI WGS metagenome assembly OFLY01 (sample SAMN04209247, study PRJEB22552) | human gut metagenome | biome: gut; material: feces | host: Homo sapiens | place: USA: Oklahoma | reverse complement strand
GAAAAAGCAAATCAAAAATAAATATTTTTCGTGTCTACTTTTCTTGACTACTACAGAAATCATCCGGGAATTCTATCGGCGGCATCATTATGATGGGTTTACGGTAGGAAAAACACAAAAATGGATCAACATGGCATTCAAATATGCCTGTATCTACGACAAGAAAGATGCAGAAATGCTGGGCCATATTTTCGGCTATTGCCATGTTCCTATTGACCGGTATGTTGCCAATCCGATCGTCCTCGAACTTGGCGTGGTATTGCCGCAATACGACGGTTTCAAAATGCCAAAACGCGTTACTTTTGATGCAGCCAAATGCAACTATTCCTGGAGCAAAATTGACAATTATGACGCTTACTTAACCTGTCAGAAGTCGATTCGGGAAAAATTACATCAGAAGCATCTTGCAAAATGTGCACTTGAATGGGAATTTGCGTGCTGGCTCCGAGAAAAAGAGAAGCACATCTGAGTGGAGGGCACAGGGAATCCATTTCCCTGTGCCCTATTTTTACCCCACCCGCCGTGCTACACTATCCTCTGAAAGGAGCGGATGCGTATGGATAAGACTACTGCGTGGATGCTGCGGCGGGACGGGATTGCATTTCCCTGTCAGTGGCACTACTATGGAAACGCCGACCCGGCGGAGGTGGAGGAGACCCTCTACGCCGCCGAATGGCTGTATGATGCCACCCGGAGTGAGGAGACCCGGCAGCTGTGCCTGGACTTGATTGCCGCCTACGGTGTGGCGCTGCGGTCCAACCGCAATCTGGTGCGGAACCTGCTGCTGGCCATCCGGGAGCGGCCCTATGTTTTCCTCAGCCGTGCTTTTGTGGAGCGGCACGCCGGGGAGCTTTTCTATGTGGACCCGACCCGGCTGCCGGAGCTGAACGCCGCCGTAAACCGGGCGCTGAACAGCGAATTTCTCCGGGTGCGTCTGGGCGGACTGTATGACACCGTACCCGGAAACCGGAATCTCTATTTTCGAGTGTCCGGGGCGGATTTTAACTGGCTGCCGCTGATCCGGGCTTTTGCCGAGGCCCATGCCGCCGAAGTCGACACCGTAACCGCGCTGTGGGATCAGGAGAGCTCCGGACACAACGAATATCTGACAAACGAGGCCGGACATGCTTTGGACCATGTTCCCCTAAAGGAGGTAGTACAATGACCATTTTTGAAGAAATTTTGGGTCTGCTGTCCGGCTCACCGGAGCTGCACGCCTACCTGCTGGCCCGCCCGGAACAGCTCCAAACCACCGACTATGCCCATATCATCGCTGGTGCGCCCATTGCGCTCACGGAAAAGGGACGGCTTTTAGAGCGTCTGTCCGAGCATATGACACACAGCGAAGACGCCGGCCTGATTCGGGATTACAGCGCCTGTTTGCACATGGCGCTGCAGGCGCTGGAAAGCAAGGAAGCTACATTTTCGGTGGAACTTTGGAAGGACGGCGAACAGCTTGACGGTCCCTATATCGCCTTATCTGTAGAGGAAGTTCAGCGTGCCATTCCCAAATACTGGGAGAATGGCGATAAGGCCATAGCATGCTGGCGTATAGAGCAGTATCGCCAGGGTGGCGCATCGGAGCCCGAGGGATTCGCATGCCCCGAATACACCTTTGCCGCCGACCCGAATGGAGAAGTACAGTATTTTACGCACGATCCCAAAAAACGCCGGTGTGTGTGGGAGGAGGGCGCTTTCGGAGGAAACTCTGTCCATTTGAATCTGCCGGTACCGTATCGCCCCGGAGACATTCTGGAAGTCAGCTGCGCCCCCTATGTTTCGGAGCCGCATTACTGTATTCTGACCGAGGTGGGCGACGACTGCTGCGGCGTGCAGTGCTTGTATCCCGGCGAAAACGGGCGCATCGAATTCGGGGCGCTGAAGCACGGGCATTATTTCTTCAACTGTTATTACGCATCGTGGTATCTTTCGCCGCTGTATGGAACCAGGGTTTATGCGGGCGAGCTGCCCAGAGAATGCGAATTTATGGGGCGTCTGTCCGAAAAGCTCCATAAGGATCCGGCCTTTGGAAAAGTGCTTTGGGAAATCGGGCACGACTTAGGCTTCTCCCAGCCTCAATAAAACGCATACGGCGGCAGGTGATATACCTGCCGCCGTATGCTTATTTCTCCATCCATTTTTTGATTGTCTTGTTGGTATTGTGCCGCTGCACGGCACCCACCGCCGCCGCTATATTGGCGTCCCACCGGGCTTTCTCCGCAATGGAGTTTTGCCGATCCAGCAGGTCGTTCTGCTCCATGGCCAGGGCGTTGGCCTGCTGCTGTTCCTGCAGGCGCATTTCCTCCAGCGCCCGCTGCTGGCTCTTGTCGAAGTACTCGATAGCCTGGCGCACATCGTAGTCCGAGGTGGAAATCATGTCATAGATGTACTGCAGGGCGTCCACCCGCCGGTACTGGGCCGGAACAATGCGGGTCTCCCCGTAGAGCGCCGCCAGTTCCTTCTTTGCTCGGGCCAACTCCTGCTCCTCTTTTCTGATTTGTGCTTGATGTTCCGCTTCCCATGCGCTGCGGGCCGCTTGATACCGGGGCAGGAGCACGGAGTCATATTCCTCCTTCGCCTTGGTGTATGCCTCGTCAAAATCCAGCTGCTGCCGGTTTGTGGCCATACGGGCGGCCGTGCACTGCTGTTGGTATTCGGCGGAATTGCGGATTCTCTCGATGGTTGCCGCCTTTTGCTTGCGGTAAAGAGCGAAGTAATACACAGGCACCCAGACAAACAGCGTCAGTGCAAACATCCAGACGAGAAAAGCACTGTTGCTGAAGGTGGAGAGGGCCAGCGTGATCCCGGCGGGCCCCAGCATCAGCAGCCAGTTGACCTTGCAGCCGTGCCGGATAGGCGGCTCGGCGTAATGGGCCTCCTGCCGCACCGGCGGCCGGGGCTCCGGTTCGGCGTAGGTCTCCGCCCGCTCCTCTGGCAGAAACTGCTCCAGCACCTGGATCTGCGTTTCCAGCTCCAGCGCCTGCTTGACGACTTCCACTTGCTTTTCGTGTTCCATAGTGTTTTCTCCTTTTCTTTTGGTATAGATAAGATAGCGCACTCTGTGCGCCTTTTTCGCCCTACGGCCAGTACCGCCGAAGCAGACGCTCCATATTTTCCCGCCCCACCGGGTTCATTGTGTGAATACGGACAGGCAGAAATTGCCTGGTTTCTGCCAGCCAGTCCAAAAGTTTGATCCCATCGCCGCCATCGCAGGCGTAGTCGCCCAGATCGTGGTCGCAATCCACCAGCGTGATGGGTTCGATCGCACGGTGGATCAGGCGTTTTGCCTCGTTGACACTCCGGCACCATACAAAGCCCTCCGGCGCCGGGCGCATGTCATCCAGCCAGATTTTCATGGTTCCTCCCGGGACGATTCATTTTTGGGAAGAATACCAATATCTGCGAGTGCTTCCTTGTTATAACAGTTCCGAAACCACGCGATGCTGTTCTCCAACATTGCTTGCTGCTGCGCCAGGCAGTAGGTGTTCAGCAGAAATTCAATGTTGCAATCGCCCTTGAGAAAGTCGCTGATGGGCTTGAGCAGCTTGTGGATACCCTTCAGCGGAACCCGGTAGTACTCCAGATCCAAATAATTGTCGAGAGGATGATCGTGAAACACAAACGGTATGGCCTCTCCCGGATCGCCCGACACGGTGTATCCACTGCAGGTCATGTCGCTGGCATCGCCTTTGGCACGCATTCTTGCCAGTGTGCGGTCCAGGTTGCTGAGCCATTTGTCTGAGCACTCCGAAACGGGCATCTCCCGCCGAAGGGTTTCAGCGTCCCAGGTGCAGAGGTCGGTCAGCACAAAGGGCTCGTCGGGCCTTCTGTGGGAACACACGATGTCCCCGGCGTGAAATGGGGTAGGAAAGTCGAACCACATCCCCTCAAAGGCAATGGACAGAATCAAGTCACGGTCGTTAAACTCTCTGCACTCCAGCTGGCACACCTCTCCCTGCAGGGTCAGGATGCAATAATCATCCCACGTCAAATCCTCACCCGGATCCATGGGGCGCTTGATAATGCGAAGGTTGACTGTGTTTTCCTCTGCCGCCCTCCGGATCGCTGCGGACAGGCAGTGCTCAAAATCACTGAACGGGCCGAACTCCATATCTCCGCATAATTCGCCCCGCCGGGAGAGCTCACAGACATAGACGCAGCCCTCCGGCTCCTTGAAGCGCCGCAGATCCCGCTCCTGCAGGTCAATATAGTCCCGCAGAAACTGGTGAAAATCCGGAATGGCCTCCAGATTCATCCGCTCCGCCATAGCGCAGTTCGGCATGGTGTCGATGATCTCCCGCCATGCGGCGATTCTTTCCTCCAGCGTGGCGGCTTTGCACCAATACACCAGAAAAGCCGCCTCCGGCGTGGTAAATGAATAGTTAAGCTTTTGCAGGTGCTCCCGCATATCACGGGAATCAATAAAACGATAAATGTCCAACTTCTTTTCCTCCTGTTCATTCCGCCTGCCCCGGCAGTGTCGACTGCCGAAGCAGGCAATTAATTTGCATGATCTCACCGTCCTGATTGAAGAGACAGGTGCCTATCCGACGGCTGTGCTCTGCCGCATTGAGCGGTTCCTTGCGGATCTCCAGTTTGCAGCAGCCCGCAGCCTGTGCCGCATGTATTGCGGCAGCAAGACAATCCTCGTAACTGCGATACACGCTGCCCGAATCAGTTTCTCCCGTCAAACTGTCTGCCGCCTGAAACTGTCCCAACATTTTTTCCTGCAGTTCGATGTACGCAGCTACCCGCTCTCGGATATCCAGAGCGTAGTCCCAAGGGCAACTCGGCACATACCCGACTATTTCCTGCCATGCGGCGATTTTTTCATTCAGCGTGGCAGTCTTGCAGTACCAGATCAAGAACATTTTTTCCTCTGTACTGAATCGGTAGCGAATTTCTGCCAGGTATCGCCGGATGTCGGCGGAGTCTATAAATCTGAAAATGTCCACCTGTACTCGCCTCTTTATAGGTACTCCATCCAGCGAATTTGCCGGATGCCCAGTTGCTTTTTCCTTGCGTAGCACAGCGCCCGCCAGGTTCCGCTATGGATCCGGGAATGCTCATCGTAGACGGCGATCAGGCGGCTGCTGCGGTCAATCATATACCGGTCCCGGGCCGCCAAAGCGGCCATCCGCCGTACCGGTTCCACACAAAGAATGCGGTCAGATGTCGCTATAGTTTGCCGATAGGAATTCTCTGTTACATCGGCGTTATAGCCTGGAAAGGGCAGAATCGCCATCAGCGTCAGCGGCAGATTCTTACGCAGCCGCAGCACAATCTCCGCCGCCCAAGCGTCCACTCCCAGCGCACCGCCGTAGAGAAATGTCGTATAGCTGTCGGCAATGGCCTGCAAAATTTCGCTCTCTAACGCACGAAGCATTTTGGCAGCGGCGGGATCACCGGTGTTGCTGCCCCAGGGAAAAAATTGGGGACGATGCCCCGTAAAGCAGCAGGTTTTCTCTGGCTGTATGTCCAATACTCATCCCTCCTGTTCCTTCTGAATACTGCGATAGTGCCGGCTTCCGTCCGCCTTGAGCGACAGTTGCATCTCATCGGGCAGCGAAAAGGCATGGCGAATCCGGGCATAAATTCCCGGTGTGCAGAGCGAGGGATGCAGATAGACCAGCGCTTTCCCGTGCCGCAGCTCCACCCGCCCACGGGGAAAGTAGTTGTAGGGCATCCCGCCGGTAAGGGAATGCGGAAACGTTTTCCAGAACCGCCGATGATTGTTGCCGACTGTATCGACCTCCGCGCCGGAAACGGGAAAGCACAGCAATTCCCCGTCCACATACCAGAACAGCCCTCGTTTCGCAGTCACACATCCATCACCTCCAGCTATTAGGATAGAGCATCCTGTGGGCCTTTTTCGGTTCACCGCAAGAAAAAAGAAAGCCGGCATCCACCGGCTTTCCTGTAAACACACTTATGCTCTTTTTTGATGGTCGTCATTTCTAACGGTAGATAAGCTCGTTTGAAACGATTTCCATAGCGGCATTTCGAAGATTGTTCATTTTCTGCACCCAAAGCATCTGGCTTTCTGCTTTGAGGACTTCCGTTACGCCTTCCATTTCGGTAAGCAGCTTTACAAGCTGAGAAAACATTGCTTCTGCCTGCTCATTGAGGTCTGCAAGGTAATCGTTCAGCTTGCCGATGGTCAGAAGGTTGGCATATCGCACACGGCGATGCTCCTTGAGATAGCGGAGGTGCCGCTGTCCCCATATTCCGATTGGCTCTTGTTCTTGCTCTGGCTCATCGTCCCCGGCAATCAGGTAATAGTCTCCGACCAATTCATATTTCAGCCCAGTGTGTTCATCTGTAATGTATTTTTCCATAATCAAGTCCTCCACTCTGTAATCTTGAATCTTTTGGTTTTGGCATTTGCCACTTTGATAAGCACCTCGTCCACGGCATCGGTGTATTTACCCTCCGAAATAAGCCGATTACGGAGATTATTTAGGGTCTCAATCATTAGTCGCCATTCTTCAGTTGTAAGCGCAAGATAATACTTCTGCTTCATCAGCCGCACCTCCTTTGACTTTTCTGTAATCATTATAGCGAGGCTGACAGCGGTAATCGAATGTACGGATATAAAAAATCACCGAGAAAAGTCTGTGATAGACTGATCTCGGTGATTTTCCTTGCCATTGCTACGCCTGATAACTAAGCTCTTTTAATACTTCGTTATCAGCCCGTAGCGTTTTGACAAAGACCTTTTTCTGTGAAATTCGCCTTACGGCGAGTGAAATAATAACCTGCGGTTATTGTGAAATTGCTTCGCAGTGAAATGCACTGTGCGTGTTAAGGGCGAATTTAATAACAACTGCAAGTTGTTTTCACATTGCGATGAAGGAGCAATATTTCACTTGACAGTTATTAGGTGGATTTACTATAATGAATTTAAGATTAAAGTCGCATTTTAGATAGTACTTGCATATGGAAAGGAGATATGGTGATGAAACAGTGGCCGTATCATTTTCAAAGTTCTATGTCGAATGTATTGGTGATCGTTGCAGCTTTAATGGCGATTTTCCTTGTGATTTATGGTTTATACCGAATATTGCGTAACCCTTTTCATTATCCATATTTTGTACGTTCTTTTGATGTATCTCGGAAGAGAAATGTAGATATTGAAGATTATATAGATAAGTATTTGTGTAGTGAATTTGGCTGGAATTGTATAGTGGAACACCATAATACGATCATAAATTGGAAGAAAAGAACGGAGAGTTACATTCAAACTTGTGTATTGAAAAAGAGGCGTACTCGCCAGTTTTATGAAATCATAGATGACAATTTTGCTTTTCGCTTTAAAACGGTTAGAGATCAAACAAGGTACAGACAGCAAAATTACGTGAAGACATCCTATAAAGTGTCCGTGCTTGATTCTGAAATAGCTGTTGATTGGGACTGGCTTGTACAACGTCATAGAAAACTAGAGAGAATAGGGTTTGAAGCGACACTGAAAGAATACCACAGTCGAGATCAGCGGCGACAGATGACAAAAGAGTTACGCCAACAGATCATGAAACGGGATCACTATACATGTCAAAATTGCGGAAAGTACATGCCGGATGGAGTAGGACTCCAAATCGACCATATTATTCCGATTTCAAAAGGCGGAAAAACGGTTGCTTCTAATTTGCAGGTGCTGTGTTCAAAATGTAATGGCAGAAAGGGGAATAAAAGAACGACATAAAGAAAGAACACAAATCGTGAGCAGTTAGTTTAAAACGATTTGTGTTCTTTTTGCTTTTAAATTAAAATATAAGCTTTTTTAGTTTCTCTCAACCATCGCTCTCAAAAGTTCAATTTCGGCTTTGTAGCCGGGGAGCTCGTTTGGAGTTTCAAGATAAAAGGGGAGGCGGCGCAGGACAGGGTGGTTGATGATGCGGCGGAACGCTTCCGTGCCGATCTTGCCCTCGCCGATCTTTGCGTGGCGGTCTTTGTGAGAGGAAAGCCCGAAGATGCTGTCGTTAATGTGTATCGCTTTCAGGCGGTTAAGCCCAATCACGCGGTCAAACTCTGCCAACACACCGTCGAGGTCGTTTACAATATCATACCCGGCATCGAACACATGGCAGGTATCGAGGCATATACCCATGTGGTCGGAGAGCGTTACGCGGTCCAGAATTTCACGGAGTTCCTCAAAATGAGAGCCGACTTCCGTGCCCTTGCCCGCCATGGTCTCGAGTAAAACCGTGGTGGTCTGTTCGGGAGATAAAATAGCGTTCAGCGTTTCGCTGATCTGTGTGACGCCGGTCCCGATGCCTTGTCCAACGTGGCTGCCGGGGTGGAAGTTATAGAGATTGTGCGGTGTGGCTTCCAGACGCTTCAAATCATCCTGCATCGTTTCGCGGGCGAATGTGCGGGTGTCTTCGTTTGCGGAGCAGGGATTGATCGTATACGGCGCGTGGGCGAGCAGCACGGCAAAGTGATTTTCCGCCGCCAACTCGTTTAACTTCTGTGCGTCGTTCAGATCAAGCGGCTTTGCGCGGCTGCCGCGCGGGTTTCGCGTGAAGAACTGGAACGTATCTGCGCCGATGGAAAGTGCTGTTTTGCCCATGGCGTAGTAGCCCTTAGAGGCAGAAAGATGACAACCGATGTGCAGCATGGCTTATTCCTTGGAATTCCAGTTTTTGTAGATCTCTTTTGTGGAACGCACCATTTCCTGCGCAAAATCGGAAACATATTTGCGGTTATAGAACGCCTTTGTGCGGTCGTTTGGCATCATTTCGAGCAGCTCTTCTTCAGAAAGCTCACGATACCGGTTCTCAAACACGATGGAGCTCTTTGCAAAACGAGTTGTCTGCTTTCTTTCCTTTTGCTGCTGGGTGGGATAGCCGAAGACCAGCATGCAAAGCGGCGCGACCTGCGGGGGCAGGTTTAAAAGCTCTTTGTGAATCTCGAAGTTCTCCACAATGTCGCCGATATAGCAGGAACCGATGCCGAGGCTTTCCGCGGCGATGCAGGCTGTGTGTGCGGCGATGACGGCATCTTCCGTTGCAAGCACCATGTTGCTGAGCTCCGGCGCGGGAATGTCCTCGCAGCCCGCCATTTTGAACTTTCTGTACCAACGGTGGTAATCTGCACAGAAAATGAGCACCATTTTCGCCTGTGCAATGAACGGCTGATGATCACAGGTTTCGGCAAGCTTATCCTTAATGGACTGATCCGTCACGTCAATGATGGAGTACGGCATACAGTTGCCGCCGGTCGGTGCGCGCATGGCAGCGGCAAGGATAATATCTTTGATTTCGGGTGTGATCTCCTTATCCTCAAAAACACGGACGGACTTGCGGTTCATCAAAACCTGAATCGTTTCATTCATTTTTAAGACCCCTTCCAAATTGTCGTAATCAAGCTGCTAACAGTATAGCACAATAAAGCATCCGTGTAAAGGAGAATATTGAACCGAAGTGCACGGGAAAACGGCACTATGGGTTGACAAATTTAACAGCGGGGTTATAATAATATCAAAGAGGTGTATGAGGAGTGCGGCTATGGAATTGCATGAACTGATGAGAAAGTTACATAAGCTGGAGCTTGTGCAGCAGCTTGCACATCGGCGTGGGGCGCAGGAGCATGGCCTGTATTTCGGCCAGATGCCTGTACTGGATTTCGTTGCGGCAAATCCCGGGTGCACACAGGTGCAGGTGGCAGACCATCTGCGCGTCAGCCCAGCCTCCATTGCACTCTCTACAAAGCGCTTGCAGAAGGCGGGGTATCTCACAAAAGAAGTGGATGCAGAAAACCTGCGCTGCAAGCGGCTTTATATCTCTGAAGAAGGGCAAAGGGTCTGTGCCATGTGCCGCGAGCGGTTAGACCAGATCGACGCGGTGGCGTTTCAAGGCTTTTCGGAAGAGGAACTTGAAGCGTTTTCCTCTTTTTTGGACCGCGTGACGCTTAACATGACGGGCGAGACCGAAAATGTTGTGAGCGGCGAATTGTTCGGCCATTTGTGCCGGGAGCTCGATGCCATTGAAAAAGAGGCGAAGAAAAGCTGATTTTCTGGTAAAGTTGTGTTTTTTACCATCTGATTTGCAAAAAATATCAAATACATTCCTGCGCTCTTTCATTATAATAAGGGCGTAAACACAGAGGCGATACCACAATGCCGGTCAATCGGGCAAAATTTCACTTCGATAATACATACGCCGGTATGGATATGCTGTACGGGCCATATGTTCTGTATCAGATTGGGGACTTAAGCTGCGAAGCAGGTTACCAGACCTTTGAGCACGAGCAGGCGGTCTATGAGATTACATACGTGCTTTCCGGCACCGGTGCATTTTATGTAGATGATACGGTGTACACCATGCAGAAGGGTGACCTGCTCCTTGTGCGCAAGGGACAGATGCACAACATCATCTCGGCGGAGATCGAACCGCTGCGTTTCTTTTATCTCGGCTTTGATTTTGTGGAGCCGATCGTAAATGAGAAGATTGCACAGCTTAAGAGTTTTTTCGATACGAACGAGCAGGTGCAGTTTCATAACGCGGTCAGCTTACAGGACACGTTCATGCGCGTGCTTTCCGAATTCATTTCGGACGACGTACTCTCGAACCTTTTGATTGAAGCGTACATGCAGGAGATTATCTGCGGCGTATACCGCATTTTCAGCCGAAAGTTCTACAAAAACTACTTACTGAGCGGCAGCAATAATTCCGATGAAAAGCTCGTCTACGATGTCATCAATTACATTGATGTGCACCTTGAGTCCATGGAAAATCTCAGCGCGCTCAGTGCGGAGTTTGGGTACAGTTATACCCATATTGCGCAGAAGTTCTCTGCGTTTACGGGCGAAAGCCTGAAATCCTATCACACAAAGCGGCGCTTTGAAAAATCAAACGAGTATCTTCGCCAGGGATATTCCGTTACAAAAGTCGCCGAGCTGATGGGCTTCAAATCGATCCATGCGTTCAGCCGCGCCTACAAAAAATATGTGGGCATGGCGCCGCGTGAATATAAAAAATGGGCCGAGGAGGATAAAAAGAACCTTCCGCAGCCCACAGAAAATTCTTAAAGGAGTTGTATTCCAATGAAAGTTGCCGTTATTGGTTGCGGTACGATCGCAAATGCAGCGCACATCCCGTCTTACATGAACAACCCGGAGGCAGAAATCAAGTATTTCTGCGACATCATCCCGGAGCGCGCACAGGCTGCCGTTGAAAAGTACGGCTGCGGCACCGCTGTTGTGGATTATCACGATGTCCTGGCAGACCCGGAAGTTGAAGCTGTTTCCGTCTGCACCCCGAACAATGTTCACCCGACCATTTCCATTGACGCATTGCGCGCAGGCAAGAACGTTCTGTGCGAGAAGCCGGCTGCAAGAACCTACAAAGAAGCCCTTGAGATGCAGAAGGTTCAGCACGAGACCGGCAAAGTGCTCAATATCGGCGTTGTTAACCGCTTCAATGACAGCGTTAACCTCATCAAAAAGTATATCGACGACGGCAAGCTCGGCGATATCTACCATGTACATGCCAGCTTCCGTGCACACCGTTCCATTCCGGGCCTCGGCGGCGCGTTTACCACAAAGGCGATTGCAGGTGGCGGTGCTCTGATTGACTGGGGTGTACATTACCTTGATATCGTTATGTACTGCTGCGGCGACCCGAAGGTTAAGACCGTTACGGGTGAAGCCTTCTGCGAGCTTGGCAAGGACATGAAGGGCTACGCATACACCGACATGTGGGCAGGTCCCCCGAAGTACGACGGCACCTACGACGTGGACGACTCCGTTGTCGGCATGATCCGTACCGAAGGCCCGGTCATCTCTCTGCACGGCGCTTGGGCGCAGAACATCGGCGAAAACGAGTGTTACATCGACTTCATGGGCGATAAGGGTGGCATCCGTCTCCAGTACGGCAAGGATTTCACCGTTTACAGCTCCGAGTACGGTGCACTCACGGAGTATAAGCCTGTCTTTAAGATGCGCGACCACTTCCAGAACGAGATTGACGCATTCATCGACTGCATCAAGACCGGCAAGAAGCTGCCGTCTCACATCGACACCGTTATCATCACGGCACAGATGATGCAGGCGATTTATGATTCCTCCGAGCAGCACAAAGAGATCACGCTGGGCTAAGCTCCCTGTGCATTAAGAAAGGAAATTGCTTATGTATCCCTTTTCTATCAGCGTTCTGATGGACGGCTTCCGCACCGATACGCTCACGGCTCTCGATAAAGCTGTTGCAGTCGGCGCGACCGGCATTCAGGTTTACGCAACAAAAGGCGAAATGGCGCCCGAGAATATGAACGCAGAAGCACGCCGCGAATTTTTGAAGCGCGTGAAGGATCACGGCCTGACGATCTCTGCGCTGTGCGGCGACCTCGGCCACGGCTTCAACGACCCGAAGCTGAACCCGGAGCTCATTGAAAAATCCAAACGCATCGTAGACCTTGCAAAGGACCTCGAGACCGATGTGATCACAACGCATATCGGCGTTGTACCGAACGACCCGAGCCACCCGCGCTATGCAATCATGCAGGATGCTTGCGGCCAGCTTGCGGCGTATGCAGACTCCATGCAGGCACACTTCGCCGTGGAGACCGGCCCGGAGATTGCAACGACGCTGAAGGGATTCCTTGACAGCCTCCATTCCAAGGGCGTTTCCGTCAACCTTGATCCGGCAAACTTTGTCATGGTCACGGGCGACGACCCGGTTCAGGCGGTCTACACGCTGAAGGATTACATTGTGCACACACATGCAAAAGACGGCAAACGTCTGCATTATGTCAGCCCGGAGATCCTGTACGGCATGGAGGAATCTGACATGCTGAACGACGCTTCCTTCATTGAGCTTCCGCTCGGCGAAGGCGACGTTGATTTCCCGGCGTACTTCAAGGCGCTGAATGACATCGGCTATAAGGGCTTCCTGACGATTGAACGTGAAGTCGGCGACGACCCTGAGGGCGATATCCGCAAGGCGGCAGATTACATCCGCAGCCTGATTTGATTTTAAAAAGCAAAGAAGGAGAACGGTTTCGGCCGCTCTCCTTTTTGCATCATAAAAGCCAAAAGGAGGAACGGAAAATGGCCAAAAAACGTGAGGTGTGGGACGCGGTGGACGAAAACGGGGAACTGCTCGGCTTTGATCTATACCGCGATGAATGGGGCAAAAAGCCCATACCGGAGGGTGCGCACCACCGTGTGGTGGAGATTTTCACCGTTACAAAGCAGGGCGAGGTTTTGTGCACGCAGCGCGACCCGAAAAAGCGGATTTTCGCGCTGAAATGGGAGGTGACCGGCGGCTCCGTTGTAAAAGGCGAAAAACCGCTTGCAGGCGCGGTGCGGGAGCTTAGGGAAGAGACCGGCATCGTAAAGCAGCCGGAAGAGCTGACCTTTTTGCTGCGTCTGACGCATGGCCCAACGGTGTTTTACGTGTATGCCGCAACGGTTGAAAGCGCGGATATCCCAATCACGCTGCAGGCGAATGAAACGATCGATTACAAATTTCTGCCGTATGACAAATTCTGCGATTTCATACAGTCCGAGGCGTTTGCCGCTTCCCTTCGGGAACGTTTTCCGGCGTATCAAAACGCGCTCGAAACATATGTAAAGCAAGTTTTGAAAGACGCAACTTGCAAAAAATGACGGAGAAAAAATCAATTATTCATTTGTGTGCTTTCCTGTTGAATTTTGGTGTTTGCTGTGTTAAAATCTCAGACGGACTAAAAACAGGCGGCTTGCCTGCAATGAGGAAAGTTGGCGTAGTATGAATAACCCAACCCAAAACGTTAAAGAAAAGCTTACAAAGCAAAATTTAAAGACATTTTTGCTCATCACGTTCGGCACCTTTATTTTTGCCATCGGCATTTATTTCTTTAAATTTCCGAATAATTTCTCCACCGGCGGCGTGAGCGGTATCTCTATTCTGCTCGGTCGTATTTTTCCGTCGTTCTCCACGGCGGATATCATGTGGATTATCAATATCATCCTGCTCATCATCGGTTTTATCATTTTAGGACGCGGTTTTGGTATGCTTACCGTGTATTGCAGCATGCTGCTTTCGTTTTTGACGTGGCTGTTTGAAAAGGTCATTCCGCTTTCCAAGCCGCTTACCGATCAGCCGTTCCTCGAACTGTGCTACGGCATGATGCTGCCGGCGGTCGGCTCGGCGATCCTCTTTAACTGCAACGCTTCGAGCGGCGGCACGGATATTGTTGCGATGATCCTCAAAAAGTACACGAGTCTTGATATCGGCAAAGCGCTGCTCGTCAGCGATGCGCTCATCGCATTTTCCGCGACGTTTGTATTCGATATCCGCACAGGCCTGTTTTCGCTGCTCGGTCTTGCTATCAAAGCGTTCATGGTCGATTCCGTGATTGAAGGTATTAACCTCTGCAAATATTTCTCCATTGTCACCACGCACCCGGAGGAGATTTGCGATTACATCATTCACAAGATGAACCGCAGCTCGACCATTGTGGATGCCACAGGCGCGTATTCGCATGAGGGCTGCAAGGTCGTTATGGTTGCGTGCAGACGCGGTGAAGCTGTGAAGCTCCGCGCGTATGTCCGTTCCGTCGATAAAAAGGCATTCATGTTCATCACGAATACGAGCGAGATCATCGGCAAGGGCTTCCGTTCTGTTGAATGACCGTACATAAAAGTTTTTGGCAGCGCATCGTTTCGGTGTGCTGCTTTTTTACAGGCGAAAATTTAATTTAGTATTGACTTAATTAAAATTCGTGCTATAATTTAATTTAGCAAATACTTAATCAGGAGGACGCTATGGGGTCAACGGCTATGATGTTTAAAGCACTGGCAGATGAAAACCGCCTTTTGCTGCTGCGCCTTTTGCTGCGCCGCAACTGTTGTGTGCGCGCACTGGCAAGACAGCTGGATATTTCGGAAGCGGCGGTTTCACAGCATTTAAAAGTTCTGCGTGAAGCGGGGCTCATTTTCGGCGAAAAGTGCGGTTATTTCATGCACTACACCGTCAATCGCGCGGCACTTAAAGAACTCAGCAGCCAGCTCTCTCGCATGGCGTTTTCTGCAGAGCAGTTGCCCTGCACACCGCAGCATGGCGGGTGCAGCCGTGCGGAATATGACAAATGCCGAAACGCGGCACAGCCGCAGACGGAGCATATTCTGCACGTAGCAGAAAATAGGATATTTGATTTGAAAGGAAGCATGAACATGAAAATCGCGGTAACGTATCAGAACGGACTGGTTTTCCAGCATTTCGGACATTCCGAAGCGTTTAAGATCTATGAGATTGAGAACGGCGAAGTTAAAAATGCAGAGGTCGCGCCCACAAACGGCAGCGGCCACGGTGCACTGGCTGGCTTTTTGAAGCAGCACGGCGTGAATGCGCTCATCTGCGGCGGCATCGGCGGCGGTGCGCGCACGGCGCTTGCAGAAGCGGGTATCGAGTTGTATCCCGGTGTTTCCGGCAGTGCGGACGCGGCAGTCAATTCGCTGCTGAACGGCACACTGCTCTATAACCCGGATACCGTCTGTGCACACCATCACCACGAGGGCGGTCATGACTGCGGCAGCCATAGCTGCGGGGAAGATAAGCACGGCTGCGCGGGCAATCATTGATTTACCGGAAGGGTCATTTCGGCATTTGCTGCGATGACCTTTCTTTTTCTTTACAAACCGCGAAACTGTTTGAAAACACGTGATTTCTGTGTTATACTATACGCAGGGTTTGAAATTTATCTACGGGAGGACAAGCATGTCGAATCCGTACAGAGAGGAATTTATCTCCATTTATACACAGAATATCACGCGCGAGGGCTCGCAGAAGCTTTTGGCGTGGCTGGATACCACCGATTTTTACACCGCGCCGGCAAGCACAAAGTTCCACTGTGCCTGCGAAAGCGGCCTTGTGATGCACAGCCTGAATGTCTACAAGGCGATGCGCGAGCGTTGGTTTGACGAGGGCGACAGTGAAGAAAGCTTTGCGATATGTGCGTTGCTGCACGACGTGTGCAAATCGCAGTTTTATAAGACCTCCACGCGCAACGTGAAAAATGACGAGACCGGGCAGTGGGAAAAGCGTCCGTTTTACACGGTGGACGATGCATTCCCGTTCGGTCACGGTGAAAAATCCGTTTACCTCATCGAGCGTTTTATGCGTCTAAAGCCCGTGGAGGCCATGGCAATCCGCTGGCATATGGGTGGCTTTGACGACGCGGCGAAGGGCGGCAGCTTTGCCATCAGCCTGGCATTTGACCGCTATCCGCTCGCCGTGAAGCTGCACATGGCTGATTTGGAATCAACCTATCTGCGAGAAAAAGGCACCTCCGATGTGCGCTGAGAGGCGGTGAGCAGATGATTGCGATACAAACTGCAAATTTAACGAAAAAATACGGCGACATCATTGCGATAAATGGCGTGGACCTTGAAGTGGAAGCCGGGGAGATCGTCGGCTGCCTCGGCCCGGAAAGATCCGGCAAAACGACGCTGCTGCGCCTTTTAACGGGTCTTGTGCGCCCGACGCTCGGCGACAGCACAGTGCTGGGACTTTCTTCTGTGAAAGAGAGTCGCAAACTGCGCGCGAAAAGCGGTATCGTTACCGATACGGCGGCCTGCATTGGAAGCATGAGCGCTCTGGAAAACCTGCTGATGTTCGCTTCCATGTATGGCATGCGCAAGGAGCAAGCCCGTACACATGCGGCGCAGCTTTTGAAGAAGCTTGACCTTTGGAACGCGCGCGACCGCAAGGTCTACACGTTTTCCACAGAGATGTGCCGCCGGTTATCGCTGGCGCGTGCGCTTGTGCATCGCCCGCAGATTGTGTTTTCGGACGGTTTGCCCGGCGGCGAGCAAGCGGTATCGGACGCAATGGTGCTGCGTACACTTTCGGATTACGCAAAGGAAACCGGCGCCACGGTGTTGCTTTGCACCGATCATCTTGAAAGCGCGGAGGAAATCTGCACAAGCTTTGCGGTGCTGGAGCACGGCTTTTTACGGGCAAGCGGCGACCTTTCGATGCTTACGGCCGCTTCCGAATTGACGCCTATGGCGGTAATCCGCGTGAGCGACACGCAGAAGATGCCGGAGGACTTCACACTGCATGATGGCGCGTGGGAAAAGCCGATCGAATCCGAAGCCGATATGCCGGAGCTTATTTCCGGGCTTGTGCGGGAGAATGTCGGCATTTACGAAGCATCCGTGTGTACGCCCACATTGCAGGATGTTTATTACGCGTTTGTGAAAAAGCCGGGAGAGGAGACACCGCATGAAGAAGCTGTTTTATAAGCTGTTTTCCAAAGCGGAACGTGCACTCATAATGAAGGACCTTTCCGCTTTGTGCCGCCGCAGGCTGATCTTGACGTTGCTCATCGCACTGCCGCTCGTTTTTGCGGTGGTGTTCCCGCTTTTGTTCCTGTTCGTTTCCGCTATGGTCTCACCGGAATCCTCCGGTGTGGAGCAGTTTAAAAACCTGCTCGATAACATTCCTCAGGGGACGGACGAGCGCGCGCAGATGTTCTACATTTTCACGGCGTTTATCTCGCCGATGCTGTTTATGCTCATTCCACTTTTATCGGCAATCATTACGGCTTCGTACACGTTTGCGGGCGAGCGGGCACACGGCACAATGGAAACGCTTCTGTTTGCGCCGTTCAGCGTGCGCCGCTTTTTGCAGGTGAAGGCGGCAAGCAGTGTTTTGGCTTCCGGGCTTGTCACGGCGGTTTCGTTTATTCTGTTCTTTGTCGTCACGGCTATCGGCGATATGGTTTTGAAAGCGCCGTTTTTCTTTGACCTTTCATGGTTTGTTCTGGTGTTTTTGCTCTCGCCGGCCATCACGGTGCTGGGTGTTACGTTTGCTACGATGCTGACCGTGAAAGCACGCTCCACAGCGGAATCCATTCAAATTTCCGGCTATATCGTGCTGCCGATTTTGCTCATTTTCATCGGGCAGATCATGGGCCTGTATCGCTTAAACAGTATTGCGCTTTTGATTTTGACAGCGATCATCGTTGGAATCGACCTGTGTTTATTCAACTTCGGGTTCCGGCGCTTCACAGCCGAAAAGCTGCTGACGCGTCCGCCGGAAAAGCCGCGAAAGGAGAAAACCAATGTCTATTGACCTGCACTGCCACACAAGATATTCGGACGGCTCCACGCCGCTTGAGGAACTTATACAACTTGCTGCGCTCCGCGGCGTGACGATGTTCGCGCTCACCGACCACGATACCATGGCGGGCTGCGAATGCGCGTCGGAGCTTGGGCGGGAAGCGGGCGTGACGGTGATTCCCGGCGTGGAAATTTCTGCTGCAGACCCGAAGCGTCACGGCAAAGCGCATATCCTGTGCTATAAGCCGAAGAAGCCCGAAGTGTTGCTGCCGCTGCTGCAAAAAACGACGGACAGCCGCCATGCGGCGATGCTACGCTCCGTTGATAAAGTCTGCCGCCTGTATGCGATTCCGCGCGAGATGATTCTGCGCCGCGCGGAGGGCTCGACGAATATCTACAAGCAGCACGTTTTGCAGGCGTTAATGGACGCCGGCTACGCGAGTGAGATGTTCGGCGAGGTTTTTAAGAAGCTCTATGATTCCAAAACGGGCATCGCCTACGAGAAGGTGGATTATCCCGACATCGATACCGTGATGGATGCGGTTGACGCCGCAGAGGGCATCGCGGTCTTGGCGCACCCGAGCGAATACCACAGCATGGATCTTCTGCGCGAGCTGTGCAGAAACCACCGCATCCGCGGCATTGAAGTTTATCACCCGCGCAACACGGAGGAGGATAAAGCGGAAATGTTGCGCTTAGCCGAAAAGTATGACCTTGCCGTCACCGGCGGCACGGATTATCACGGCTTTTACACGACAAAGAAAAATCCGGTCGGCACGTTCACGACGGCCGAATCCGAATTTGATAAATTATTTTCTGAATGAAAGGGAAATGCAAAATGAAGTATGATTTCACACCGAAAGGTGTATGTTCCAGAGGCATTCATGTAGAGCTCGACGGCGACGTTATCCGCTCCGTGAAATTCGACGGCGGCTGTAACGGCAATACGCAGGGCGTGGCAGCGCTTGCGGTCGGCATGACCGTTGACGAATACGTAAAGCGCTGCAAGGGCATCAAGTGCGGCTTTAAGAACACCTCCTGCCCGGATCAGCTCGCGCTCGCACTGGAAGAAGCGCTCGCAGAGCAGAAGAAGGCATAAGTAATTTGCTCAAGAGAAATTACCCGGAGAGAAACTCTTTCCGGGTTTTTCTCTGTTTGGGCTTGATTTTTCCTCAGAATACGGTATAATAGTTTAGTCAACAAAATATGCGGGTATGGCGGAATTGGCAGACGCGCCAGATTTAGGTTCTGGTACTTCGGTGTGCAGGTTCAACTCCTGTTACCCGCACCATAAAAACGAGTGTATTCAGAGGCTTTGGCTTTTGTGTTCACTCGTTTTTATATGCCATATTATATGACACGATCAGCCGAACGGCGAAGCGGAAATCAGAGAATACTATGAAATGGCACCGGGTATCGTTGAAGCTATCAATCAAAAATCGAACGCCCAAGAAGTCTGGAACGAGGTATATAAAGATCTCGTTGAGCCGTGTGTGAACATGATTCATAACAATAAAAATGAAAATGCTTATATGCTTTATAAACTTTATTCTTTGAAATTGAATCAAAAATACAAAGCATAAGAATCAAAAACAGAAGGTCAAGCCGGATAAGAGACTTGACCTTCTGTTTTCGTATTTATAGTTGTCTAAAAATTATTTCGCGTTGACCGCTTCTTCGATGGCTTCCAAAACGGTGTCGTAGTCCGCTTCCGTGACGAGGAGGGAGATCTCGACTTCGGAAGTCGTGATGAGGCGGATGTCGGCGTCGCTTGCGGCGATGGCGCTGAACACTCTGGCTGCCATGCCCGGCGTGTTTTTCATCTGCGGGTCATAGACGGAGATTTTATGGTTCACGCTGCTGACGATAACCTTGATGCCGGTCTCGGTCTTGAGCGTATTCGCAAAAGACAGCACCTCGATGAGGTCTTGGTCAGAAATGGTAAAAGAAAGGCCGGCATTTGCACCGTGGTTCGGGGGCATGGAGATCATATCGATGTTGATATCGAGCTCCGCGATGCGCTCGAATACCTCAGCCATAAAGCCTGTGGTGGCGGGGCTGCCTTGCAGGGTGACCAGTGTGATATTGCTGACCGTGCTGATTTCGGTTGTGCCCATGATCTGTTCCATCCTTTCTTAAACCAAAGCGGACATGTCGTAAAGGCCGGGACCTTTGCCGCTCATGAATACCGCTGCGTTTACTGCGCCCACCGCGAACAGCTCTTTGGACTGCGCGGAATGGGAGAGCGTGATGACCTCGTTGTTGCCCGCAAAGATCACCTCATGCTCGCCGACAATGGTGCCGCCGCGCACGGAGTGAATGCCAATCTCGCTCTTTTCGCGCTTTTTGCGCTGTGCGTGGCGATCGTACATATACTGCGTTTCGCCGTCGCGCACGGAAGCAAGCGCATCGGCAAGCATCAAAGCCGTGCCGCTCGGCGCATCAATCTTCTGGTTGTGGTGCTTTTCGACGATCTCAATGTCGAACTGGTCGCCGAGCACCTTTGCCGCCTTTTTTGCAAGCTCCAGCATCAGGTTAATGCCGAGTGACATGTTGCGGGAATAGAAGATTGGCTGCGTTTCGGAAGCTTTGGTAAGCTCCGCGGTCTGCTCTGCTGTGTAGCCCGTGGTACAGAGCACGGCCGGAATGCCACCCTTTTCCGCCGCGTAGTGCAAAATCGGCGTCAAAAGGGAGGGATGGGAGAAGTCGATGATAACATCTGCCGCTTCCGTCACTTGATCGATGGAGGTGTAAGCGGGGTAGGAAGCAGTCTGTGCATTGACGTTCAGATCAACGCCGGCAACAATCTCGCAATCGGTGCGTTCGGAAACAAGCTGCGTGATGAAGTGACCCATTTTGCCGCAGCAGCCACATAAAATAATCCTTGTCATTTTACGTCCGTTCCTTTCTTAATCAGGCGAGCTGCAGATGCTTTGCCATTTCGACTTTCAGCTTTGCAATCTGCTCATCGGACATATCGGCAAGCGGCAAGCGGCAGTGGCCGCAGTTGAAGCCCATCAGGTTCAATGCCTGCTTTACCGGGATTGGGTTGACGTCCATGAACAGTGCGTTCATGAGGTCGAGATACTTAAACGTGAGTGCCTGCGCTGTCTTGAGGTCGCCCGCAACGGAAGCGGTGGCAAGCTCGTGCATTTCTTTCGGCATGATGTTGGAGAACGTAGAGATGACGCCCTTGCCGCCGAGAGACGCAATCGGCAAAGTCTGCGTGTCTTCACCGGAGTAAACCGTGAGGTCATCACCGCAAAGCTCACGCGTTTTGATGAGCGCGGAGATGTCGTGGTTCGCTTCCTTTGTGGCAACGATGTTTTGCGTCTTCGAGAGCTCGTAGTACGTTTCCGGCAGAATGTTGAGGCCGGTGCGGCTCGGGACATTATACACAATGCACGGAATTTTTACACTGCCCGCAATGCGGTTGAAGCTTGCAACGAGGCCGCGCTGGGAAGTCTTGTTGTAGTACGGCGTGACAAGCAGAAGGCCGTTTGCGCCGAGTGCTTCTGCTTTTTGGGAGAGCTCTACGGCGTAGGCGGTATCATTGCTGCCGGTGCCTGCGATGACCGGCACGCGGCCGGCAACCTTGTTTACGGTGAATTCGATGACCTTCACGTGCTCTTCATCGGTGAGCGTTGCCGCTTCGCCGGTGGTACCGCAGGTGACAATGGCATCGGTGCCGCTTGTGATCTGAAACTCGATGAGCTTTTCAAGCTCATCGTAGTTTACGGACATATCCGGGTTAAACGGGGTAACAAGTGCCACCGCTGCGCCGGTAAAAATGGTTTCTTTCATCTAAAAAATACCTCCTGAACGGTATTAGTCAAAATAGCCCTTCTTTGCGAGCAGCTCTGCAAGCAGAACACCGCCGCCTGCTGCGCCGCGCAGCGTGTTGTGGGAAAGGCAAACGAACTTGTAGTCATACTGGGTATCCGGGCGCAGTCTGCCGATAGAAACGGCCATACCATGCTCCAGTTCACGGTCGAGTTTTGCCTGCGGACGGTCTGCTTCCGTAAAGTAGTGCAGGAACTGCTTCGGTGCGCTCGGCAGCTCGAGCTCCTGTGCCGGGCCGCGGAACTCTGTCCAACGGCGGATGATTTCCTCCGGTGAGACCTTCTTTTCCATGGAGACGAACACCGCAGCCGTATGGCCGTCGGAAACCGGCACGCGGAAGCACTGTGCCGTGATGGACGGGGTGGTCGCGTTGACAATCTTATCGCCCTCAATGTGGCCCCACAGCTTCATCGGCTCCTGCTCGGATTTCTCTTCCTCGCCGCCGATATATGGGATGACGTTGTCGAGAATATCGGGATACGTTTCAAAGGTTTTGCCGGCGCCGGAGATGGCCTGATATGTGCAGGCGAGCACCTTCGTGACGCCGAGGTCCATCAACGGGTGAATAGCCGGAACGTAGCTCTGAAGGGAGCAGTTGGATTTTACGGCGATAAAGCCGCGCTTTGTGCCAAGGCGCTTTCTCTGTGCGTTGATGATTTCAATGTGGTCGGCGTTGATCTCCGGCACAACCATCGGCACATCCTCGACGCCGCGGTTTGCGCTGTTGTTGGAGACGACCGGGCACTCCTTTTTCGCATAAGCTTCTTCAAGGGCGCGGATTTCGTCTTTTTTCATATCGACGGCGCAGAATACAAAATCGACCTTGGAGACGACTTCGTCCATATCTGCAACAGCGTCTAAGATGATCATGTCCGCCATACTTGTGGGAATGGGCGTTTTCATAGCCCAGCGCTTTCCTACGACGCTTTTATATGTTTTACCGGCGGAGCGGGAAGAGGCCGCAAGCGCGGTCACGTTGAACCACGGGTGGTTTTCAAGGAGCGTTGCAAAACGCTGACCGACCATGCCTGTGCAACCAATGATACCGACATTATACTTTTTCATTTCTTTCACCCGTCCTGTTTGCAGGACATCCTTTCAAAAATGATGAAATGTACGCTCAAAAACAAAATTAAGGTCAAATTTCATTTTTGAGCGAAAAAAAACCGGTTGAAATCCGGTCATACATACAATATAATAGAATGTGCACAGGCTTTTACGAAAGTCTCCCTGCGAAAAAGCTCTGATAGCACTCCATCCTATTGCAGATGACAGTTACGGGGCTTTCGCCACAGCAACCAGATCCAAGCGTACCACATGCGCTGAGATCTTCGGCGGTGTGTCCTTTTTCTGCGGGCCGATGCCTGTGGAGGGCCAAAACCCGCGGATACTTTTACAAACCGCGCCTCTATCCTTATTATAATACATGGAATACGGATTGTTGTCAATTTATTTATGAAAAATTCTTAGAATAATCCTGCGTAATTTGGGGGATGCGGCTATTTTAATTCAGATTGGAAGGAATATACTTGGATACGCAAACTTTACAGACAAAAGATTTTGATTTTGAGCTTCCGGAAGAACTTATCGCCCAGACGCCGGTTGAACCGCGTGACGCTTCGCGCCTGATGGTGTTGGACAAAACAACCGGTGAGATCGAGCACAGACATTTTCACGACATCACGGAGTATTTGAATGAGGGCGATTGTCTTGTACTCAACAATTCCCGTGTTTTGCCTGCGCGTATTTACGGCATTAAAAACGAGACCGGCGCGCACGTTGAATTTTTGCTTCTGAAAAATTGCGGTGACGACGTATGGGAAGCACTTGCAGGTCCGGGCAAGCGTGCAAAGGTCGGCACCTCGTTCACGTTCGAGGGCAGCTCCATGACCTGCGAGGTCATCGAAGTGAAGGACGACGGCAACCGCCTGATCCGCTTCCATTACGACAAGGGCACGAACTTCTTCACGGAGCTGGATAAGATTGGCCAGATGCCGCTGCCGCCTTATATTAAAGAAAAGCTCAAGGATAAAGAGCGCTACCAGACGGTGTATTCCAAAGAGGAAGGTTCTGCCGCTGCGCCGACGGCCGGTCTGCACTTTACGCCGGAGCTGCTCGATGCAATTCGCTCAAAAGGCGTGAAGGTCGTGTTCGTCACACTGCATGTCGGCCTTGGCACGTTTCGCCCGGTGAGCGTGGATAACATTCTCGACCACAAAATGCATAGCGAGCATTATCACATGCCGAAAGAGACTGCCGACGCCATCAACGAGACGAAGAAAAACGGCGGACGCGTGATCGCTGTCGGCACTACGAGCTGCCGCACGATTGAATCTGTCGCAAAGAAATGCGGCAAAATTTGTGAGGACGATGACTGGACGGATATTTTCATCTATCCGGGCTTTGAATTTAAGGGCCTTGATGCGCTCATCACGAACTTCCATTTGCCGGAAAGTACGCTCATCATGCTGGTCTCCGCGCTTGCGGGCCGCGAACACATTTTGAATGCATATAACACTGCCGTCAAGGAGCGCTACCGCTTCTTCAGCTTCGGCGACGCCATGTTCATCAAATAACTTTGAAAGGAATTTTCTTTACATGTACAAGCTTATCAAAAGAGAAAACCACGCGCGGCGCGGCGAGCTCCAAACCGTGCACGGCACGGTGCAGACACCGGCGTTTATGAACGTCGCGACGGCTGCGGCGATTAAGGGTGCGGTTTCTGCTTACGACCTTAAAAATATTAAATGTCAAGTGATGCTCTCCAACACGTACCACCTGCATCTGCGCCCGGGCGATGACGTGGTGCGCAAAATGGGCGGCGTACGCAAGTTTACCGGCTGGGACGGCCCTGTACTGACGGACAGCGGCGGGTTTCAGGTTTTCTCTCTCGCGAAGCTGCGCAATATCAAAGAAGAAGGCGTGACGTTTGCGTCGCACATCGACGGCCATCGCATCTTCATGGGCCCGGAGGAAAGCATGCGTATTCAGTCCAATCTCGGTTCTACCATCGCCATGGCGTTTGACGAATGCGTGGAAAACCCGGCGGAATACGACTACGCGAAAAATTCCTGCGCACGCACAGCACGCTGGCTGCGCCGCTGCAAGGCGGAGATGAACAGACTGAATGCGCTGCCGGATACGATCAACCCAAACCAAATGCTGTTCGGCATCAACCAGGGCTGCACATACATCGACCTGCGCGTGAACCACATGAAGGAGATTGCGGAATTGGGACTCGATGGTTATGCTATTGGCGGCCTTGCGGTCGGCGAGCCGGCAGAGGTCATGTATGAAGTGATTGAAGCGGTTGAAGAGCATATGCCGCAGGATAAGATCCGCTACCTGATGGGTGTGGGCACGCCGACAAATATTCTGGAAGCGGTGCACCGCGGCGTTGATCTGTTCGACTGCGTGATGCCGAGCCGCAATGCACGCCATGGTCATGCATTTACAAATGAAGGCGTGCGCAATATGCTCAATGCGAAATACACGCTGGACGATCAGCCGATCGACCCGACCTGCGACTGCCCGGTCTGCCGCAAGTTTTCCCGTGCTTATATTCACCACCTTTTCAAAGCGGGGGAGATGCTTGCCATGCGCTTGACGGTTATGCACAATCTTTATTTCTACAACAATTTGATGGAACGCATTCGTAACGCGCTCGATGAAGACCGGTTTGAAGCATTTTATCAGGAGTATTCAGAGAAATTTAACAAAAGAATTTAGAAAATCCTTGCAACCACGAATGGCTTTTGTTATAATGTATAAAGTTAATTTGGTGACGGGTGTATTGACCGCTTTGCAGTCGAACGGAGCGCACCATGAAAGAAAGGAAAGAAAACCATGAATTTGAGTGTTTTGACAACGACAGGTGCAGCAGCCGGCGGCAACATGTCCAGCATGCTGATCATGCTCCTCGTTTACGGTGCGATCATCGCGGCTATGTACTTCATCTTCTTCCGCCCGCAAAACAAGAAGAAGAAGAAGGAAGCGGAAATGCGCAAGAACGCACAGGTCGGCGACGAGATCACGACCATCGGCGGCATTTGCGGCAGAATCATCGCTGTAAAGGATGAGACCGACAGCGTTATCATCGAGACCGGCAGCGACCGTGCAAGACTGCGCATCAAGCGTTGGGCGATCGGCAGCGTCGATACCATCCACGAGGAAGACGCGTAAGTTTCACTCTTTTTAAAAGCGAATAGTTTTGAGCCCCTTGGAATAAGTATGAAACAAAACTTATTTCAAGGGGCTTTTTCTATGCTGAATTTTAAGAAGCTGTTTTTGGGTTTACTGTTTTCCGTGCTGTTTTCGGCTGTGCTGATCGCGGTTTGTGGCTTTATGATTTTAAAGCTCGGCTTTTTGCCGTCCGAGCCTATACTCGGTACGGCTGCAGCGGTGATTGGCGGCGTTTCCGTTTTTGCTTCCGCTTTCCTTGCGGCGCGCCTCGCGGGGGAAAAAGGCTTGCTGCACGGCCTTGTGCTTGGCACGCTCTATGCAGTTTTCTATGTTGCGATAAGCGTTATGCTGTATGCAAATATGCGGGTTGCGCTTCTTGTTATACGGAGCGTAATGTTTGCAATATGCAGCGTATGCGGTGGAGTAATGGGTGTGAATAGAGATGAAAAAATCAGATTTTAAGCCACAATTTTGTAGCTGCCAATCAGGAGTATAATAACAATTTTGCATATTTATTCATAATAACTTGTGGCAAAGCAGAACTGTATATTCATAAGTTTACATAAGATTATAGACATAAATTTGTGCAGATGCAAAAATATTCACGGAAGCTCTTGCAAATTTGGCTAAAAAGTATTATAGTATATAAGACAGAAGTGAGGTGGCGTATCATGAAAAACGGCAAATTGGGCTTTATCGGCATAGGAAACATGGCGTCCGCGATTATTGGCGGTATCTTATCTTCCGGCACTTTCCCGGTCGGGGATATTTATATGTACAATCCGCACGCGGAAAAAATGCAGCGCTTTACAGAATCCGGCTGCGTAGCCTGTACTTCTGCCGAAGAAGTTGCCGAGCTTTGTGATACGGTGTTCCTTTGCGTAAAACCACAGATTTTCCCGGAGGTGCTGCGCGTCATTGCGCCGACCGTTGCGAAGAAGAATGCAGACGACGTTGTCATCGTTTCAATCGCTGCGGGCGTAACGTTTAAGAATTTGCAGGACGCGCTCGGCGCAGACCGCCGCTACGTGCGTGCCATGCCGAACACGCCGCTGCTGCTCGGTGAGGGCGCTACGGCGCTGTGCCGGACGAGCAATGTGTCGGAAGAGGATTTTGCGCGCGTGCGTTCCGCTTTCTCCTGCTGTGGTGTCACGCAGGAGATTGACGAAGCGCAGATGAATGCGGTGATTGCGGTCAGCGGTAGCTCGCCTGCGTATTTGTATCTGCTTGCAAAGCTCACTTGTGATTATGCAGCGCAGCAGGGCATTGACCCGAAGACCGCGCTTACACTGTTCTGCCAGACCATGAAAGGCAGCGCCGATATGCTTTTAAACAGCGGCAAAGACCCACAGGCGCTTATGGATATGGTCACGTCAAAGGGCGGCACAACATTTGCTTTGCTGAATGTCTTGAAAGAACAGGGCTTTAATGAGGCGATGATCAGCTCGTTTGAAGCCTGCACGCACCGCGCCGAAGAACTTTCCATGTGAGTGTGCAAGGCATAACACGGCGACACTTCACATATAGATTGACCATCTTTTACAGGTGGTGAACGAAAATGGAAGCAAAGCCGAAATATGCAAAACCACGTAGCTTATCTGTTTTAATGGCTTTGCGCATTTTGTTTCTGCTTGGCTTTTTGTTCGGTTGCTTATTTGCACGGACATCGCAAATAGCTATGGCACCGGTTTCCGGCTCTGTGTGGTTTAGGGGGCCGTTTGAAACGGGGACGGACTTTCCGTTTGTATTTTCCGCATTTTTATTTGATTCGCTTTTTTACGCATTGCCGATTTTTTTATTTGGCATGACGTTTTTAGGTGTGCTTGTGATTCCCGCTGCGATAATTCTGAAGGGCTTCACGCTTGGCACGTCGCTTACGGCGTTGATTTGGCTTGAGGGTATTGGATCGTATTTTCGGCGGTGCTTTGATTATCTGCCGATGACAATGCTGTGCATCACGGTACTTTTGCTGCTTGCGGCGGAAGCGCTTTGCACGGCAAGGCGCAGCTGTCGGGTGTTTTTCGGAAACGGAGAACCGCTTTCCGTAAAAAACTGCACCGTGCGGTTTTTGCTTGCGTTTGCGGCGCTGGTTTTCATTTCGATTTTATACGGTGCATTGCACTTTTTGATTTTGCAAATTTAGATTTTAAAGCAAAGGAGGCCGAAATGAATGAACATGGATGAATACTTCGTGCTGTTTCGCGAGTACATGCTCGTGCAGAAACCGAGTTCCGTAAATACGCGGGATTCTTATCTGCGCGATGTTTCGGCTTTCCTGCGCTACTTGGAGGGTGAAAATATAACATCTCCACTCGAAGTGGAAACGGAGACGGTGGAAGCGTATGTGCAGCATTTGCACAGCTTAAACCGCACAAATTCCACGATCTCCCGCAATATTGCCTCTGTACGTTGCTTTTATAAGTTTCTCATCCTGCGCGGGGATATGCAGGTGAACCCGGCGAAATCCGTAAAGCTTGAAAAAGAGCCGAAAAAGCTGCCGCAGACGCTGACAAGCGAGGAGATAGACCTGCTGCTTTCCCAGCCGAATGTCACGGAAGCTAAGGGCTGCCGCGATAAAGCGATGCTGGAACTTCTTTATGCCACCGGTATTCGCGTCAGTGAGCTCATCAACCTCAACGTGCAGGATATCAACCTGCGCACGGGAAAGCTGTTCTGCCGCGGCACCAAGGGCGTGCGCACCATTCCGATTTATGCGAAAGCGGTCGTTGCTGTATCCGATTATCTTTACCGTATGCGCGATTTGATCGTGGATCCGGACAACAGCGGAGACGCGCTGTTTGTCAATCTGAACGGCTCGCGTTTGACGCGCCAGGGTTTCTGGAAAATTATCAAGGCGTATACGGCGGAGGCCGGCATTACGAAGGAGATTACGCCGCACACGCTGCGTCATTCGTTTGCCATGCACCTTTTGCAGGGCGGTGCTTCCGTAAAAGACATTCAAACCATGATGGGACATGCAGATATTTCGTCCACACAGGTATATGTTCATTTATTAGACCTTGATAATCACGTGAAAAGCGTGTATAATGAGTGTCATCCTCGTGCAAAAACGAGTTAATCTAATTCTGGAGTTGATTTTGTGGCATTTTTAGGACTTTTCGGTAATTATGATAAGCCGGGTCCGGGCGTTGACAAAGATGAACCGAAAAAGGCAGCGCCGGTACGTTTTTTTGAGATCTTGTGGCGAAAGCTGTCTAAACTGGTGCAGTTGAATCTGACATTTATGATCCCATTTATTGTGGTCATCGCGTTGATGGTGGGCGTATTCCTTTTACCGATTCCGCATTTTCTTTATGCAACGTCGTTCTTCGGTGTGCTTGACCTGTACATTCTGTATGCGGTTACACTGCCGCTCATCCTGCTTTCGCCGTTCACATGCGGCTTAGCGTATGTAACGCGAAACTTCGCAAGGGAAGAGCATGCGTTCGTTTGGTCGGATTTCTGGGACGCTGTGAAAAACAACTGGAAGCCGGCACTTTTGAACGGCGTGATCGTGTATCTTGCATATGTAATCTTGAGCTTCTCAATCTTCTTTTATTCCACACGTGTATCGGACAACTGGATGTTTATGATTCCGCTTGCAGTTTGCTGCATCCTGTCGATTCTAATGCTGTTTGCGCAGTATTACATTCCGGTTATGATCGTCACGTTTGACTTGAAGCTGCGCCACATTTACAGAAACGCGTTTATTTTCTCTATTATGGGCCTGTTGCGCAACCTGATGATTACGGTAATCCTTGCGGGTTTGTTCATTGCGTTTTTGTTCTGCCCGGCGGCATTTGCGGTGATCCCGCTGCTGCTCGTAATCATTTTCCTGTGTGCGTTCATCAGCTATTTGACGAGCTTTGCAACGTATTCGTTGCTCGATACGTACCTGATCCAGCCGTTCTACAAAAAGGAAGCGGAAGCGAAGGACGCCGAAATTCGCGTAGCCAAAGACGGCGATACGTTCAATTTCGACAATGATGAGTTGGACGACGATGACGACGATAAGCCGCAGTACGTTTACGTGAACGGCCGCTTGATCGACCGTAAGATCATGGAGCAGGAATCTCTGTTCTCGGATAAAACGGATACTTCCGATCATTTACAGTAATTTAAAACAAAAATAAAAGCCTCTATCGAACTGGAATTGATAGAGGCTTTTATTTTGCTCAATTCTAATTATTTCTCATTCTTATCAGTCTTTTCACGCATTTTGGAAAGTGGGTTGGCGTTTACGGCTTCCTCCATTTGCTTGCTGGAGGTGTGCGTGTAGATCTCTGTAGTGCCGAGATTTTCGTGGCCCAGAATATCCTGCAAAACGCGAATATCCACGTTGCCGTATTGGTACATCAGCGTCGCCGCCGTGTGCCGCAGCTTGTGTACGGAGTATCCCGCGCCGCCAAGCCCGATTTTCGTGAGGTATTTATTGACCATGGCCTGTACGGTTTTAGGACTGATGCGTGTGCCGCGGTTGCTGATGAACAGCGCGTTTTTATTCTTCACGTCGTCCTTTGGGCGCACACGCACGTAGGCATCGATAGAAGCTAAGCATGCGTCATTTAAGTATACGATGCGTTCTTTGCTGCCTTTACCGACGATGCGCAGGGTGGAGTTGTTGTGGATCACGTCGCTCATGTTGATGGAAACAAGCTCGGAAAGGCGCATGCCGCAGTTTAAAAACAGCGTCAAAATGCAATAGTCACGCTCCTTATCCGGCCCGTCCACGGCGTTTAAAAGCTCGCGGCTTTGCTCTAACGTGAGGTAGCGGGGAAGGGTTTTGGCTTTTTTCGGCGGGGTCAGATTCTCTGTGGGGTTAGAATCCAAAAGACCCTCGTGCACGGTCAGGTAGTTAAAAAAGCTTTTGAGGCTCGAAGATTTTCGCTGACGCGTGGAGCTCATGTTGCTGCGTCCGTCGGCAGCGTAGTTCATGAATTCAAAAATGTCCATCGTCGTGATGGAACGGATAAATTCAAGGTCAATATCGTCGATCGGAATCTCCTCCATGGGCATATCTTGTGAAACATATCCGCGAAAATGTTTCATGAAGCGAAAGAATGTCCGCAGGTCAGAGCAGTATTCGTTTACAGTCTTCGGCGCGCGGCCTTTTATGTTGCGGTAATATAAAGCATATTGCCGCACGATCTCCGGCATTTCAGGCAAAATATCCATAACGGGTACACCTCACAAATTTTGAATTTTAAAGCCGCAGCTTGGTGTTCGGCTCCGTTGGCTGCAAAGCTTTCAGATTTAGCCTAATCGGTACTTGAATTTACTCTTGGATTATCATTATAATTCGGAACGAGACGTATAGATATGCTGCGGTACTTAAACCGACAGCAGAGAAAACGGAGCCGAGGTAATTAAAAACAATCTTATTGAGAAACGCACGGATTTCCGCAGTCGAGATTTACAAAGAATCAACGCACACAATCACAATTCATAATGAATGCGTTTATTTAAGTAAGCTGAAACGCAAAACATTGGGTTGGGCTAAAACGGATGATCTCGCAGGTTTTACGAAAACCCGCTTGAAAAGCCAGCTATTCGTAAAATGCTGCTCCCCAAATTATACAAAATATCTATTTTGTATAATTTGGGGTTTTTAGATTCAAGCCCCTTTGTATGCTTCCGTGTGAATCTGTTTTGAAATGTGCGTGTTTGGGTGCTTGCACATGAATACACAGGCGTATAGAATTAAGAATTATGCATCAAGCTCCATCAGCGGTAAAATGCCGCCGATGTCAATCATCTGGTTTTGCGTCAGCTCAATGTACTGTACGCAGTGCTTTTCGAGAAACGCACGAATCTCCGCCGCGCACTCTAAAGAATCGAGTTTGCCTGTGAACGCCAACACATTTTTGTCGATCAGGCCACAGCAGCCGCCTAAGAAGCCGTAATCGTAGCCATCCAGAAAAACGTTTTCTTCGTGCACAAGCAGCACGTCGATGCCTAAAAACTGCGCCAGTGCGCGAATGCCGAGATCCATCGTGATGATCGCGTCTTTCGCCACAACAGCCGTCGCACAGCGCGTGTAGCCTTGGTTGACATGCCTCATTTTAAGGCCGGCGTCTTCCAGACAGGTGTAAATGTTCGGATCCATAACACCGAGGTTTGCAAGCACCGTGCCGTTCAGGTTTAACATGTTGCAAAGAACATCTTTCGGATATTTCGGCTCCGGAGTCATGGCAGTCTCCGCTACCTGATAGCCGATATCCGTAAGCTGCTTTTTGAGTGCCTCTTCTCCGCGCAGAACAAACGTGCGTCCCTTATCCAAATGAAACATCTGCATATCTGCATGGTACGCGATCGGATCCGGCAGACGCGTGTCAAACTCCGTTGCGACGCACCGAATACCATGCGCCTTTAAAGCTTCCAAAATCTCCGGATATGCGCCGGAGACCGCCGCTGTCGTGACCTTGCTTTCCGGCAGATTCGGCTTTTCAACAAATCGTTCGTTTACTGCACACATGCGTCAAACGCCTCCCTCACGTTGTGGACGCCAATGAGCTCCACCCCGCTGAATCTTTTTGAATCTATGCTCTTCATGCTGTGGTACGGCAGTACACAGCGCGTGAATCCCAGTCGATATGCTTCCGAAACGCGGGACTCGATATGACTGACCGACCGCAGCTCGCCTGCAAGACCAATCTCGCCGAACACGACGGTATCATCGCGGATTGGTGTGTCTTTCAGGCTTGATACGAGTGCCATTGCAACGGCCAGATCGACCGCCGGCTCATCGATGCGCAGGCCGCCGACGACGTTCAAATACGCGTCTAAATTGGAAAAATAGAAACCTGCACGCTTTTCCAGAACGGCCAAAATCAGCGCCATACGCGCATAATCAAAGCCCGTGGACATGCGGCGCGGCGTGCCGAAGCCGCTTGTCGTTGCAAGACCCTGAATCTCCGCGAGCAGCGGACGTGTACCCTCCATTACGGCGGTTACGCATGTGCCGGAAGCGTTCGTCGGGCGGCCGGAAAGCATCGCCTGCGAGGGGTTTTCGATCTGCCGCAGCCCCGCTTCCCCCATATCGAATACGCCAATCTCGTTTGTGGAGCCATAGCGGTTTTTTACGGCACGCAGAATGCGGTACGTCATCTGGCGGTCGCCCTCGAAGTACAGCACGGCGTCCACAATGTGCTCCAACACCTTTGGACCCGCGATGGCGCCGTCTTTGTTGACGTGACCGACGAGAATCGCCGGAATATCGAGCGACTTGGAGCAGCGCATGATCGCGTTCGTGCATTCGCGCACCTGTGTGACGCTGCCGGGCGACGAATTGAGATCGGTAAAGTTCATCGTTTGAATGGAGTCGATCATCACGATATCCGGTTTTTCGGTGCGAATGTGCTCCACCACAAGCTGCACGTCCGTTTCCGCCAAAATGCGCAGGTTGGGGCTGGAAACACCGAGACGCCCTGCGCGCAGCTTGATCTGCCGTGCAGATTCTTCGCCGGAAACATATAAAATACGCAGCTTTTGCCCGAGGTATTCGCAGATCTGCAAAAGAATGGTTGATTTGCCGATACCCGGGTCGCCGCTGATGAGCACGAGCGAGCCTTTTACAAGGCCGCCGCCAAGCACGCGGTCAAGCTCCGAAAGTCCGGTGTGATAACGATGCTCGTCCTCCGTATCGATCTCTGAAATTGCAAGCGGGCGCGTCAGCAGCGTAGAAGCTGAAGAAGAATACCCGGAAGCGGCGGATTTTGCGGAAACAGCCATTTTGACCGATTCCTCCATGGTGTTCCACTCGCCGCAATCCGGGCACTTTCCTGCCCACTTTGCGGATTCAAACCCGCAGTTTGAGCAGATGTAGACGATTTTATTTTTAGCCGCCATAACGCGCACCGCCCTTATTTTGTATAATTCTAAGCCTATTTTACCACGGAACAGATGTTTTGTAAAGAGTTATTCCGCTTTGCAAAAGGCGATAATGCCATCCGCGATAGCCGCCGCCAATTTCTTTTGGTAGTTTTCGTCGCACAGCTTTTCAGCTTCTTCCGGGTTTGAGAGGAACCCGCATTCCGCAAACACGGCGGGTACGTCTACATGGCTCAAAATATACACGCGGCTTTCTGCCTGCTTGCAGGCACGCGTGTTATCCGGCTGCACCTGCTCGATGACCGCACGGCGGATGGTTTCGGCAAGGTCGGCGCTTTTAGCATTATTTGTTGAGTAAAACATCTGTGCGCCGCTGTATTGACTTTGTTCAAAAAAGTTTTGATGGATGCTCACAAAAATACAGTTCTCAGTTTCGTTTACGATCTGTGTGCGGTATAAAATATCAGACCGCTTTCGTTCGTTTAATGTGCTCAGTGTGGTATCGCCGACGGCGGTGTCCGTTTCACGAATCATTTTCACGGGGTAGCCCGCAGCTTCGAGCTTTTCCCGCACAAACAGCGCAATGGCAAGGTTTACCGTTTTCTCTTCCACACCGTTTACGCCTACGGCCCCGCCGTCTTCCCCACCGTGCCCTGCGTCTAGAACGATCACGGGGCGGTTTTCGGTCTGTGCTGCGGCCACAGATACCGCATGTACCGCACCCAAAACAGAGCACACAAAAAATGTCAGAGCACCGAGGAAAAACACCACAGGAATATACGCGATTTTAAAAGACAAATACCGTTTCAAGCCGCATCACCCATAGATTTTTATGCATTGAAGCTGCCGGAAATACCCTATAAAAAGCAAAAAGCTGCCCGCCGAAGCGAACAGCTTTTTTAGCTTTTATGAAATTACTTGAAGAACAGCGGGAGCGGCTCCAGATAGATGATATCCGTACGATCCTTTGCATCGCCCTCGGCGAGCACAGCCGCCTTGCCGACAACGTTACCGCCGATCTCATGCACGAGATCTTCCAACGCGCTCAGCGATTCACCGGTGCTGATGACGTCGTCTACGATGAGAATACGCTTACCCTTCAGCATTGCGCAGTCTTCTTCGGAGAGGTACAGCGTCTGGATGTGGTCGGTCGTGATGGATTTCACCTCGACCTTGATCGGGTTCGTCATGTACGCCTTGATGCCCTTACGTGCAACAACGTACTGACGACAGCCGATGCGCGCCATCTCGTAAGCCAGCGGAATGCCCTTAGACTCCGCCGTGATGATGATGTCGTGCTCCGGGCACTTTTCCATCAGCGCTTTTGCGGTCTTCTCGGTGATCTCTACATCGCCGAACATAACAAAACCGGCAATATCCAGCGTATCGCTGATCGGGCAGATCGGCAGCTCGCGTTCGCAGCCGGCGATCGTCATCTTATAAACTTCACCCATTGTAAAAACCTACCTTCAAAAATTATCGATTTTCGTTATATGCGGGGAATCAGCCCGGAGGCCACGCCATAGAGCGTCCGCCGAGCAGGTGGAAATGCAGGTGCTTTACGGTCTGTCCGCCGTCTTCGCCGCAGTTGTTGACGATGCGATAGCCGTTCGTGAGACCTTCTGCCGCCGCAATCTTCTTTGCGACCGTGAAGATGTGTGCGACGATCTGCGCGTTTTCTTCCGTAAGGTCATCTGCGGAAGCGATGTGCTCCTTTGGAATCATCAGAATGTGCACCGGCGCCTGCGGGTCGAGGTCGCGGAATGCGAGCATTTTGTCGTCTTCGTAGACCTTCGTGCTCGGAATCTCGCCGTTGGCAATCTTGCAGAAAATGCAGTCCATTTGCCTTTCTCCTTTCTTGAGATTTTATATAGAACGTATAGAGAGAACTTAGATCTGTTCGCTGAGAATCTTTTCAACGGCTGCAAGGGCTTCGTCGATCTTCGTCTGATCCTTGATGCCTGCCATAGCGAAGTCCGGCTTACCGCCGCCGTTGCCGCCGGTAAGCTGTGCAACTGCCTTTACAAGCACGCCGGCTTTGACGCCCTTTGCCTGTGCCGCTTTCGTTGCGGTTGCTGCAAGCGTTGCCTTTCCGTCCAGAACGCCTGCGAGCACGGCTACAATGGCCGTATCGCTCTTTTCGTCGCGGATCTTATCGCACATGGTGCGCAGTGCGTCGCTGCCTGTGCCGGAGAGCATCGCCGTAACGATCTTGACACCCTTAACTTCTACGGCGTTATCCAGAATGGAGCCGAGGTTCATGGATGCAATCTTGGAGCGCATGGATTCGATCTCTCTGTCCTTCTCCTTGAGGTCGGCGTTGACCTGTGCAGCTTTTGCCGGGAGGTCGGACGGGTTATTGACTTTCATCGCAACAGCGGTATCCTTAAGCAGCGTGTTCGTTGCGTAGATCATCTTAATGACGTTGAGACCTGTGACCGCTTCGATACGGCGCACACCGGCTGCAACGGAGGATTCGCTGACGAGCTTGAAGAGGCCGAGCTTAGCGGTGGAATCGATATGCGTGCCGCCGCAGAATTCCTTAGAGAATTCGCCTACCGTTACAACGCGCACGACGTCGCCGTATTTTTCGCCGAATAACGCCATAGCACCGAGCTTCTTTGCTTCTTCGATCGGCATTTCGCGGCACTCAACCTTGATGTCTTCGAGGATCTTCTCGTTGACGAGGTTCTCAACCGCGAGCAGCTCTTCGTCCGTCAGGGCGGAGAAGTGCGTGAAGTCGAAACGAACGGCATTCTCGTTGACGAGCTGACCGGCCTGCTCAACATGGTCGCCGAGCACGGAGCGCAGTGCAGCCTGCAGGAGGTGAGCTGCCGTGTGGTTGCGCATGATCGCTCTGCGTCTCTCAACATCTACAACAGCCTCAACGGTGTCGCCTTCGCGGAGGAAGCCTTCCTCCACAACAGCCTTGTGGATAAACACACCCGCTGCATTCTTCGTGGTATCCAGAACGCGGATGGTGCAGGAATCGTTCGTGATGACGCCGGTATCGCCGACCTGACCGCCGCTTTCCGCATAGAAAGAGGAGCGGTCGAGTGTGAACACGATGTCGTCGCCGGTCTCGACAGCTTCAACGCGTGCGCCATCTTTCACGATAGCCGTGACCTTTGCGGTTGCCTTCATATCGGTGTAGCCGACAAATTCGGTCTTGGCAATGTCGTCAAGCACATCGGAGTCGCCCGCCCATGCGTCTGCACCGGCATTCTTGCGGCTTGCACGAGCCGTCTCACGCTGCTGGAGTACCAGTGCGCGGAAGCGGTCTTCGTCAACGCTCATGCCTTTTTCGGAAAGGATTTCCTTGGTCAGGTCAATTGGGAAGCCGAACGTATCGCTGAGCAGGAACGCGTCTTCGCCGGAAAGCACCTTTGCATCGGTGCGGTCGATGATGTCGTTGAGCAGCGCGAAGCCCTTATCAATGGTCTTATAGAAATTTTCTTCCTCAAACGCGATGACCTTTTTGATCATAGCGCTCTTTTCACGCAGCTCCGGGTAAGCGCATTCGTTCTCGTGAATGACGGTATCTACAACGTCCGCGAGGAACGGGTGGTTGATGCCGAGAAGTCTGCCATGGCGTGCCGCGCGGCGGAGCAGACGGCGGAGCACATAGCCGCGGCCTTCGTTGGACGGCATAACACCATCGCTGATCATAAACGTCGTGCTGCGGATGTGGTCCGTAATGACGCGCAGAGAAACATCGGACTTTTCGTCTGCACCGTACTGCACATTTGCAATGCGAGAGATATGCTTCATGATGTTCTGCACGGTATCGACAAGGAACAGGTTGTCCACGCCTTGCATCACACATGCCAAACGTTCAAGACCCATGCCGGTATCGATGTTCGGGTGATCAAGCGGCGTGTAGTTGTTGTTGCCGTCGTTCTCAAACTGTGTGAAAACGAGGTTCCAAACCTCAACGTAACGGTCGCAGTCGCAACCCACGCCGCAGGTGGGCTTGCCGCAGCCGTACTTTTCGCCGCGGTCAAAATAAATTTCGGAACACGGACCGCACGGACCGGAGCCATGCTCCCAGAAGTTATCTTCTCTGCCAAGGCGTACCATGTGCGACGGGTCTACGCCGTTTTGCTTTGTCCAGATGTCAAACGCTTCATCGTCGTCCTGATAAATGGAGATATAAAGCCTATCTGCCGGCATCTCGAGAACCTTTGTAAAGAACTCCCAGGCCCATGCGGTCGCTTCCTTTTTGAAGTAATCGCCAAAGGAGAAGTTGCCAAGCATCTCGAAGAATGTACCGTGGCGTGCTGTGATGCCCACGCGCTCGATATCCGGGGTACGGATGCACTTCTGGCAGGTGGTAACGCGCTTTCTCGGCGGGGTCACTTCACCCGTAAAATACTTTTTCATCGGGGCCATGCCGGAGTTGATCAGAAGAAGGCTATTGTCATCCTTCGGAATCAGCGGGAAGCTCGGCAGGCGCAGATGTCCCTTAGACTCAAAGAAAGAAAGATACTTTTCTCTGAGATCATTTAATCCTGTCCACTGCATTGTATTCACCATTCCTTCTATAATTTGCAGATAGAATAATATAAAAAGCCTAAGCTCAGTCTAAAACATAAGCCTCAAGCAGCTTTAACGTATTTTCGACGCCTTCAATGTGGGAGCGCTCGTAGCCGTGTGAAGCGTAAACGCCTGCGCCGATGAGGCCGTGACGCACGTCCCAGCCGGAACGCAGCGATGCCTCTACGTCGGAGCCGTAGTGCGGATAAACGTCCACGGCATACTTTGCACCGACGGACTTCGCCGCTTCCACAAGCGCGGTTGTCACGGCGTAATTGTACGGGCCGCCGGAATCCTTCGCGCAGATGGAAACTTCGCGCTCCGTGCAGGTAAGCCCGTCGCCCACGCAGCCCATGTCTACGCTGATGAGCTCTTCGGCATCGTTCGGCACGGAAGCGGAAGCACCGTGTCCGACCTCCTCATACACCGTAAAGTGCAGATAGACCTTTCGCTTCAAAGTGCGGTTGTTGTCTTTGATCTCCTTTGCGAGCGCAAGCAGCATGGCAGCGCTGAGCTTATCATCGAGGAAACGGCTCTTGATATAGCCGCTTTCCGTGATGACGGTGCGCGGGTCAAAGCAGACGAAATCGCCCGCTTCAATGCCAAGTGCGCGCACATCATCGGCGGATTTTACCGGCTCGTCGAGCACGACCTCGGTCGTTTCAAATGTGCGTAGCTTTTCACCGTAGGAGCCGTTCACGTGGATCGACGCATTGCAAAGCTGCAAGGTGCCGCTGTAAACGCCGGAGAAGCGCGAGTAAATGCGGCAATTCTCCGCTTCGCAGTTTTCGGCGCGCAGGCCGCCGATCGGCGTGATCGTGATGCGGCCGTTCGGCTTGATTGTGGAAATCATGCCGCCGAGCGTGTCTACGTGTGCCATCAGCACAAGCGGGCTGCCCTCGCCGCCGAGGCAGCAGAAAACGCCGCCCTTTCTTGTTCTTTCCGGAGCGTAGCCGAGTGCTGTCAGTTCACCGATAAGATAGTCCGCCGCTTTATCCGTAAAGCCGGACGGAGAATCGATGGAAAGCAGGGCTTTGAGCTCGGAAAGGCAATAGTCCATATTCATGTTTTGCCACTCCTTACAAAAAATAAGAACTGTCCTCCGCAATGGGACGGACAGTTCCGTGGTACCACCCAAATTGTGCATGAAGCTTTTCTTCATACACCACTTTGAACTCCTTAACGCGGAAAACGGCACAGCTCATCACTGTGCGGCAGTTATACGGGTTGGCCTGTACATGGCGTTTTCCGAGGATCTTCCAGCCTGTGGATCCGCTCTCTGTTCGGTACAGCTATGTGCATTTGCCCGTGCCTTTTGCTATAAAACAAATTAAAATCTAAAATCACCAGCGGCTCATGTTTCGTTTGTGCTTTTCGAGATATACGTTCTCGACTTCATTCGGCGTGATGCCGTAGCACAGCAGAACATCGTTTAAATACATGAGCACATCACACACTTCTTCCGTGAAGTGGTGTCTGGTCTCGGGGTCGTTCAAAATCGCATCGTCACCCTTTTTCTTGATGATGTCGGCAACTTCACCGGCTTCAATCATCATCCAAAGGAGCTTATCGCGACCGATTTTCGGAGAAAGGCCTCCCCACTTTTCGAGATATTTAGCTTGCAGTTCTTTTTGAATCTGCTGCATATCTTCAAGATTCAGGCTTGCCATATCTCCACCCCTCATACGTATCCTATTATAATGCTTTTTTACCGGCTTGTCAATTAAAATCGACAAGTGCTTCGCCGATTTTGCGGAAAGCCTGCGGCACATGCATTTCGCCGGCAGTTTCTTCCAACACGACGAGGGTATAAAGCGGCTCTTCCTGTGCATTGCAGATGTAGCCTGCATACCAATAATTCTCGATTTCTTCCCCGTTTTCGTCATATACACCTGTCTGCGCCGTGCCGGTCTTGATGCCGGAAACACAGTTTTGCGGCGCGCCGAACCGTGCTGTACCGAACCGTGCTGTGCTTTCCATATAGGCACGTAAGCGTGCGGCGGTCGTCGGCTCCATGACTTTTTCACCGGTGTTTTCTTCGGCTTCCTGTACGGATAGATTTGTATCGACCGTGCCGTATACGAGCCGCGGCGTCATATAAATGCCGTCAGCGGCGATGGCGTTTACGGCAGCGGCCAAATTCAGCGGTGAGACAGTCGTTTCACCCTGGCCGAACGAAAACAGCGCCAGCGCACGGGCGTTTTTAAGGGCTTGTGCGTTCGAAAGCGAGCCTGCGGCCGTTTCTAAATTGTCTGCAAGCGAAACAGATGTACCAAAGCCGAGCTTTTCCGCCATACTTAAAATCTTTTCCGCGCCGAGCTTCTGCACGAGCTGTATGAAATACCCGTTGCACGAGCTGCGCAGCGCTGTGTGGAGATTCACTTCCCCATGTGCTTTGCCGCCGTAGCAAGTGATCGTGAGGCCGTCAACAACAATGCTTCCGGTGCAGGTGTACATCTCCTTGTAATCGATGCCGCATTCGAGCGCCGAGGCGGCGCAGATGAGCTTAAAGACCGAACCGGGCGTATATGCGCACAGGGCACGGTTTACAAACGGTGCATCTTCATTTTCCATGCACGCAGCAAGGTCGTTCGGGTCTACGGCTGGGAAGCTTGCGGAAGCCAAAATTTCGCCGGTTTTGCAATCTAAAATGACGGCGGCGCCTTTTTTGATTTCCGCGCAGGCATTTTCCACACACTGCTGTATGCGCTTATCCAGCGTCAGCATCACGCCGCCGTCCGCAATGCGGTATGTGTTTTCCACGTGCATTGTTTCGCCGGAGATGGCATTGCCGAGCGCATCAATGGCGAAGGTAACGTCGATTTCCCCGTGGTTTTCCGCAAGCAGTGCGTCGAAGCTTTTTTCCACACCGTCCGCGCCGTTATAGTCGCTGTCGAGATACCCGAGCAGATTCGCCGCCGGTTGCGGGTTTGCATACCGTTTTGTGACGGAAAATGTCTGGATGCCGTCATCACTGACGGGTGTTGTGACTTCGATCAGAAACGGCTTTCCGCTTTCAAGCGCCGTACGCAGGACTTCGCGTTTTTCTTCCGGTACAGCGCGGTTTAATTTGGCAAGCGTTTCCCGCGAAGGAATTACCGCAGCGACATAAACACGCTCGGCGTTTGTGAGCGGCTGCAAATTGCGGTCGTAGATCGTGCCGCGCGCCTTGGCGGCCGTTAAGGTATATAAACTCTGCCGCCCGGCGGCTTCCGTATAGCTTGTGCCGCCGAAAGCGGCGGTCACGGTGCCGAGCAGTGCGATGACGAGAAAGAACATCACAAACGCATACGTTGCGATGATCCTGCGTGTAGACATAAAAACACCTCCGTATAGGAAAAGTATGGGCCCTAAACGGAGGTGTTATTCAGCCGCGCTTCACTCTTAGAAACGCGCCCTCTTTGATTTTTCGGTCGGTCTTGAGGTAGACCGTCATCGTCGCGTGCGGTGCGGATTCGATTGGCTCCATATCCTCGTTGTAGATTTCACTAAGTGTGAGGTCATACGGCACTTCGCCCGGCTCCAGTACGCTGACAGTCTCGCCGCGGAAGAAGCGGTTGCGCTGTGAAAGGCGCATCATGCCGTTTTCTTCGCCGGTGCACACGGCCGCAACATCCCAGCCGCGGATATATCCGCCGCTGTTTACGGTCTGCCCCGGCTCGTGACCGCTGTAAAACCCAGTGCTGTACGCGCGATGGCTGATTTTCTCTGTCTCGTCCACGACCCACTGCGGAAGCGGCTCACCGTTCATGACAGCATCGATGCCGTGGCGGTACGCATTCGTCACGCAGGCAACGTAATACGCGGACTTTGCGCGGCCCTCAATTTTGAGGCTCGAAATGCCGCATTCGATGAGCTGCGGAATGTGCTCGATCATGCACATATCGCGGGAATTGAAGACATACGTCGATTTCTGATCCTGTTCGATCGTGAACACCTGATCCGGGCGCGTGCGCTCGATGAGGTAATAATCCCAGCGGCACGGCTGCGCGCAATCGCCGTGGTTTGCGTCTCTGCCGGTCATGTAGTTTGAAAGCAGGCAGCGGCCTGAGAACGAAACGCACATCGCACCGTGCACAAATGCTTCGATTTCGAGCGCCTTCGGCGTTTTCGCGCGGATCTCCGCGATTTCTTCAAATGAAAGCTCGCGTGCCAGCACGACGCGCTCTGCGCCCATGTTATAAAACGCGTTTGCGGTCTCATAATTCACAACGCCGGCCTGAGTGGAAATGTGCATCGCGACATTCGGCGCGTATTTTTTTGCCATGGCCATCACGCCGAGGTCGGTCATGATGAACGCGTCTACACCGATTGCCTGGCAAAACTCGAGAAACGCCGGCAGTGCGGCAAGCTCTGCGTTATGCGGCAGAATGTTACAGGTGACATAGACCTTCACGCCCTGCGCGTGGCAGTATTTTACAGCTTCTTCAAGCTCCTCGTTTGTAAAATTGGAAGGTGCAGAGCGCATGCCGAAGGATTTACCGGCAAGATACACCGCGTCCGCACCGTAGCGCACGGCAGAAATAAGGCGCTCCATATCGCCGACCGGCGCCAGAAGCTCCGGCGCGTTATATCGTTTTTGTTCCATGAAATTCATTCCTTTACTGCATTTGTGCCTTCCCGGACAAAATTCGCCGGGAAGGCACAGGTAGCTTTGTTATCGTAAATGTTGTGTCGGTTACAGCAGACCGGCTTCCGCCATGTTCATCAAATGCTCGTCCATTGTGGAAGCATAGTACGGGGTGCCGTCACTGTCATGGCAGAAGAAGTAATACTCGCTGCCCTCTTCGGACGGATAGATTGCCGCCTTAATAGCTTCAAGACCCGGGTTGCAGATCGGGCCTGCCGGCAGGCCGCTGTTGTCATACGTGGAGTACGAGCTTACGAAGCCCTCCGGCGCGTCATTCGCGGTTTTGTACGGATAATAAACTGTGGAGTCGCAGTCCAGCGTGTGGATGTCATGCTCCGCGCCGTTTTCCAGTCGGTTGCGCAAAATAGCGGAGATCATATACATGTCGTCCGTATTTGCGGCTTCTGCCTGAATGATGGAAGCGAGCGTGATGATCTGATCCGTGGTATAGCCGGATTTCGCAATGTCATCGCGCATTTCGTCGGTGATCTTATTTTCAAAGTTATTGAGGAAGCGGTCAAGGATCGATTCTACCGTATCGTTTTCAAAGAACTGGTACGTATCCGGGAACAGATAACCCTCAAGCTTATAGTAGCGGTCACTTGTGTTCGTGATGGCTGCAACATCCGAGTAGCTGTCGTAATCCGAAGAGTTGCAGGCTTCAAGGATCTCGTCTGCAGTGTGCAGGCCGTTTTCTTCCAGCAAAGCGGCAAGTTGCTGCACCGTGATGCCCTCACGGAACATGACGGTGATCTCTTCGCCGAGATCCGGGCCGGACTGTAAGGTATTGACAAGCTGTTTATAATCGTAGTTTGTTTTGATCGTATACGTGCCGGGTTCAAAATACTCCATTTCCGTGGTGAATTTGCAGAAAAGGGAGAAAAACTCCGGCTTATCGATCGCGTGGCTCTTGTAAAGAATGTCTGTCAGCTGCTCCTGCGTCACGTTTTCGGGAATTGTGACCTCCACTTCGGAATCCGTGCGGTCTACACCGAGAAAATCGTTGGAGCCGCCAATCAGGTACGAAGCGAGGGTTAAAGAGACCAGAATAACCATGGCAAGCCACATGAACGCGAAAATGCGCTTGTTTTTTCTGGCCTTTACACGGTTTCTTTTCTTGTGCTCCTTCGCTTCCTTTTTCTGATTGCGTTCCGCACGGGCGGAGCGTGCACCGGCAGAGCTTTCTTCCACACGCTGTGGTGCGCGGCTGCCGGCATAGCCCTGCAAGTCCTCCAGTTCGTCTGTGTGATTGAGCTGATCTTCGGAAAGATTCAGCTTGAATTCGCGCGAATTCTGGCTGCGCGGTGTCGCGTCCTTCGGGGCGTAGCGCCTGCCGTTATCACTCATATTTTTCATTCCATCCTTTCTTCATCTGCCGTCAAAACGAGCCGCTTGTCGGTCAAAATACCGTCCATGCGCACATCGTGCGGCTGCGCCGGCACTTGCGGCACGAGCTGAAAATCGTAGCATAGGCCGAGCTTTAAAACCAGGTGCTGCGCAAAAAACGTATCGTAGTACCCGTTGCCGTACCCGAGCCGTGCGCCGTCTGCTGAAAACGCCAGTCCCGGCACAAGGCACAGTGCATTCGCCTCATCTTGATATGCCTCTGCTTCTTTCGGCTCCAAAATGCCGTAAGCGCCCGGCGAAAGATCGCGTAAAGCCGAGATGCGGTAAAACACCATGCGGTTCGTGTTTGGCACGCATTTCGGTACGTAAAGCGCTTTGCCGTCTGCAAGTACACGATCGAGAATTCTGAGCGTATCCACTTCCGTGCCGAAGCTTACGTAGCTCAAAACACACGATGCCTTTTGGTACACCGAAAGTGCCATGAGCCGCTGCAAAAGGCAGTCATCCCGTGTAGCGCGATCCGTGCAGGCTTTGCGTGCCGCACGCATTTTTCGGCGCAGTGCGTTTTTTTCGGTTATATCGATCATCAATCCGTGCACTGAATGCCGTCGTGGATCTTCTTTTCAACGTCCTTGTCGGTCAGCAGTCCAGCAAGCGTCAAGCCAAACTGCACGGCAACGCCCATGCCTTTTGCCGTGACGATCTTGCCGTCTACGCAGACCGGCTTTTCGGAGATTGTGGCGCCCTTTAATTCGCCTTCAAAGCCCGGGAAACAGATGGCTTCCTTACCGTTTAGGAGGCCGAGATGGCCGAGAACGCTCGGTGCAGCGCAGATTGCCGCAAGGTAAATGTTGTTCTTTGCGCAGTATTCCGCGCAGGTTGTGACGATCGGCGATTTTTCAAGATTCAGTGTGCCGGGCATGCCGCCGGGCAGGATCATCAGCTCCATATTGTCCGTTGTAACGTCTTTTTCTTCGATGTCAGCTGTTACGGTGATGCCGTGGGAGCCGGTGATTGTTTTGCCGCCGACGCCGACGGTCTTTACTTCAAGCTCTGCGCGGCGCAGAATATCCACAGGCGCGAGCGCTTCGATCTCTTCAAATCCGTTTGCAAGAAATACATAGATCATAATAAATCCTCCAGCTTTTCCTTGATCTCGTGATGAATATCTTCAATGCTGCGCAAGGTGTCGCCCTCGGCGCAGTTTAATACGGTCCAGTTTAAATGCTCTGCGGCGTACAGTGCACAGTCCCTGCAATGTAGCAGATAATGTATGTCGCTTTCGTGAATGTCTTTTTTGGTGGTGTCGCCTGCGTAGCGCTCTGTGAGCAGCCTTTGGGAAATTTCAGGCGGCACATCCAGATAAATCACACGATCCGGCCTCGGCAGCCCGAATTTTTCATATTCCAAGTCTTCAAGCCACGAAACGAACGCTTTCCACTCCGTTTTTGGCAGCTTACTTAATTGATATACAATGTTGGACGTCACATAGCGGTCGGAGATGATCGGCACACCACTTGCATAATCGTCTTTCCACTTCATGCGGTAGCTTGCAAAACGATCCACGGCGTAAAATGCGCTTGCGGCGTAGGCGTTCACGTCTCCCGCCTCTTTTCCGAAATCGCCTTTCAGATACATTTTTACAAGTGATGAAGACGGAGAGTCATAATCTGGGAACGTTACCTGCCGTGCGCGGCCGCGCGATAAGGCGTAATCATACAAAAGCTTTGCCTGCGTGCCTTTGCCGCTACCGTCCAGACCTTCAATTACAATCAATGCCATAAGTTTCATTTACTGCTTTCTGCGTAAATTTGCCGGCCTTTGCCGACTTTTTGCACCGCAGCGCGGTACATTCCTATTCATTATAGCAAACTGCGGCGAAATATACAACCGAAAAATTTCTTACAATGCGAAAAAACCGAGCAAAGCGGCGGGACAGGCACAATACCCGCCCTTTTCCGTACAATGGCATTGAGAAACCACAAAGGAGGTTTACAAATATGGCTGAAAATGAGCGGACACCCGATTGCGAAAACGGCGCAGCGTTAAAAGAAGCCGTCTGCATAGATGCCATGCGCATTTACGATTCCTGTTCAGAATAACGAGATGCAAGCTATAGGGTAGGTTAAAACGCCACAATAACCCGATACCTCTCATCAAGCACTTTGTCGGCATCACCCTGCGCGTCAAGCTGCCACACGGTCTGCACGGAGAACAAGAACACATGCACGTGGTCGGTATGTACGGCGACGGCATAGACCGCCACGGTCGAAAATGTTGTACTTGTTTGCTTGTCGTCGTATGAAAGCAAAAGCGTCGCGTTGTCGAGGTCATTTTCAAGCGGTGTGTGCCCTACACGTTCAGCCCAACGGTCAAATTTTGTTCTAATCTGCTCTTTTGTCATAGCTACCCCTCTTTTGACATATCATAGCAGATTTTTGCAGGCCTGTTCAAGATTTTCCTGATATTTCTTTATTGGCTTTACATAATGCACTTGTAAATCTGTCAAGCGCCCTGTGGTCAACCATCCTTCAACCCAGGGTGCGTTTTTTATAGGGAAACTAACTCACACATAAACAAAATTCAGTTATATAGCAGCACTCTTCTCATTTATGTAAGTAAATACATATTTCGAAATTCGTTGACTTTGTTACTTTTTCAGGTATAATTAAATTGACAAGAGTATTATTTAGTAGTATAATTGCCAAACTCAACATTAAGGAGTGATTTAAGTGTATACTGCAACTGCTGTGGCAAAATATGTCATCAATCGATGCAACGTCCGTAATTCCCCTATCACCAACTTAAAGCTCCAAAAGATTTTGTATTACATTCAAGGCTATTTTTTTAAGCATTTAGGAGAAGCGGCTTTTGATGATAATATTGAAAGTTGGCGATACGGTCCTGTCGTTCCGTCCGTTTATTATGAATATTGTAGCTATGTTTCAAATGAGATCCAAGCTAATTACGATTTAGACGATGACGTTCAGAAAATATCTAAAAATAAAAATGATTGTAAAATAATAGATCGCGTTGTAGATGCTTGTGAAACTCTTTCTGCCGTTGCTTTGGTAAACAAAACACATCAGGAAGCTCCATGGGCAAACTCACATGAAGATGGACTGTATTCCGCTACTGTTATTTCGACAGAATCAATCCGCGACTTTTTTGAAAACTCAAATCCGTTGGAGGTCAATATCTGATAATGGACGGAATGACTCATTTGATCAAAATTTTAGATTCTCTTACCGACATCTCTAATTTCAGTAGTGACTATGCACAACAGAATCATATCGCTGATTGTGCCTATGGATTCAGGGAAATCTATACTCAAAAGTTCCGACATTCGTATTCGATACTTTCTGCTTATCTTGAAAATTTTGACGGCGAACAGAGAGACATGTTGGTTTCTAACCTTGAGGATGTTCTAAAAGAGATAGATAACAGTGACTGGTCAGATGCCGATCGTGAGCAAGTCCATGAAAGTGTTTTTAAACTTCAAGACCACATTTCGTTAGAAAGCATACGTCTAAATCGTATGGATCAAATCAAACGTTATGATGAAGAATCCAAGCGAAACCTGAAAAGTAGTTCAACCGATTTGAAAGAAACTAAAAGACAAATTAACCGTATCGTCCGACAAGTAAATTCTGTCAACGCTCAAGTCATTTCTATTCTCGGCATATTTGCCGGTCTGGTTTTTGGTTTTTCTTCCGGCGTTGAACTCATGGGAAAAAGCTTTTCGACTCTTGATGCAAAAACTTTTACCATTACGCTTCTTTACATATTCAGTATTGGATTGATACTATTTAACCTCTGTTTTCTTTTGATGTTTTGTACTGCTAAAATGTCTAATCAAAGCATCGCCACGAAATGCAAATCGATTGAATGCACAGAATGTAAAGAAAAGTGCAGCTTTATAAAGCGTGGATTTAAAAAATACCCGTATGTGCTTTGTTTCAATTTACTGGATGTTTTATTCTTAATTGCGCTTTTCGTGCTAACCACAACAAACGTACTTTCATAACCTAAAAAAAGGCGCAGAGCCCGCTCGGAGATTCCGGCCGCCCTGCGCCTTTTGCTTTATGTATTTACTTTTAGACCTTCTTCACCCAGTCGAGTGCGATCCAGCCGCCGGCTTTGAGACGGCCCCAGCCCTTGGCGGAGCCGGGGCCGCTGCGCTCCTCAACAATCGTATAGCGCAGCGTGTTTTTGATCTGGCCCCGCACGCCGTAATTTGTGCCCGGACCCTTGCGGATGTTCAGCGGGTCACGGCAGTTTTTGCGGATGAGATAGGGGGTAAACTTGCTCGCAACGGGCGTTTTTGCCGTTTCCATATAGCTTTTCACCATGTTCAAAAAGCGCTGCCAGCCCTTGTCGAGTGTTCTGTGCGGGCAGTATTTGCCGTCGAAGTCCTGATGCTTCTTCACGTGCGAAATATCCCACTTGCGCTCGGTGAGCAGCTTTGCGATATACTCTGCGGCGTTCTTTTCGGCTTTATCGAAGCGCGTACCGCCGGAGAGGGAATAGCAGATTTCGATGTGAATGCCGTGCGCGTTGCCATCACGTTGACCCGCTGCGAATGCGCCCTTGTCGAGCGGTATGCCGATGACAATCTCCTTGTCATCGACCGCCGCGTTGAACGACGTAGAGCTGTCGTTGCGAATCATGTATGCGACTTCATTCGCGGCGGAAGCATCGTTTGCCGTGTTGTGCACGACAATGTACTTCATGTCCTTTGCGCAGGACTCCACCGGGACTTTCAAATCGTATTTTGCAGAAGATAATAGATTTTCGCGAATGGGTACCATTATTTTTCCTCCTCCTCTTTGCTTACGGTGTTTTTCAGTCGCTCCAGCAGCTTTGTCAGCCGCGGAAACCCCGGCACGCCGATGGCGGCAAGGTTTTCCATGACGGAAATGAGTTCGTTGATGATGAGCCAGATCGCGACCAGCAGGCCGCAGAAAAGCTCGATGTGCAGATCGATGCCCGCCTGCACCAGGGCGCCGCGCAGCAGATAATCCACGCCCGCGCCGACCGCTACCATCGCCATGTAGCAGAGCTTCTTCAGGATGCCCTTGATGCCGATGCGCGAGCTGAGCTGCGCCGTCACGTAGGCTTTGACCATGCCGGTGACGTAATCGATCACCATCATGCACAGCAGCACGAGCACCGGCGCGGCCAGCTGCCCGCAGTATGCCGCGACCCCCGCCCCAACGACTGCCGTTACGGATTTAAGTACAGTTGCTTTGTTCATTTATTTTCCTCCTTTTATTGTTGCTTAAAGTTTATCCAGCCACACCGGCGGTGCGGGGATTGTCCGCGTCTCCGGCGCATCGAGCCAAGAAAGATACCAGTTTGCAAGCTCGGCTTTTTGCTCGTCTGTGAGTAGGCTATACCACAGCTCGCCGCGATTGATATACACAAAGCACTCGGTTTCGCGTCGCCGCCGAATAACGGTTAGCTCTGCCGCATCCGCGTCGGCCTTGAGCTTATCTGCATCCAGCACGAGCACACCGTCTTCAAGCTTGTACGCCTCCGGGTGTTGCTTAAAGTCCTCCAGCAACTCGTCGGGCGCCTCTATCTCGACGCCGTCTACAAGCCCGCCGATGAGCGCATAACTCTCGATATAGCCCTGATCGTTTAAGGTTATCTGCATTGGTTTACCCCTTCCATTGCACAATGCCCCAGACGTAATCTATATTGCCGTTGCTGGGATTGCTTTTTAGCGTTATCGTGCAGTCATCTCCGCTGTATGCGGTAACAAAATACATGTACACCATATTTGTTACCATCTGGCCGTCAATACCGCCGGTGGGCAAGCAAATGTGCGTTCGATACGCCTCGCTACCCGGATGCCCGCTCACGAGGATAGCTGCGTACTTTTTAGCGCCTGTGATTGTGATACTGCCGGACGTGAGCTTGCCGCTCCACAACGTTTTCCATCCGAGCGTGTCGGCATAAATGCCACTGGCTTTGATTGGTGCAAGTCCACCTTTGCCGTTGCCAAACAGATACGTCCCGATATTACCATCGGTATTTCCACTTGACGTGCGGTAATTGAGCCAAATATCGTTGCTAAATTGTGGTGCCACAAACGTGAACTCGTTTCCTGCGTGTATTAGATTGTTCGGACTTTGCAGTTGTGCATAGCTTTTCAAATCGGCGGGAATAAGGTGCCACGTCCAATCGGACCAGATCCATGGCGTCGTCCAATTACTCTGTGTTCGCACATATGTATAGTTGTCTCTATAATCCTTCACGGTTTGTGTGCAATAAGTTCCATCAGCAATGCCGGTCACGACCATCTCAAATGCGCCTTTTACCCACGGAGGGGCGTTTAAGATGATATTGGACCCCAACGCGGAACGATAATGCCCCGATATTTTGTACGCATCATCATTAAGGTCGGCTCCGTCCGGGATAGTCTTCCATTTAATGCGGTATTGATCTGACGATGAGATCGTACCGTCCACCTGCAAATTACCCCGAATCCGCGTATGCCAGGCAATATCCAGCCAGTTCGCGAGCTCGGCTACTTTGCCGATGGCCGCCCCTGCGCTGCGCTTGAAGGATTGCAGCACACTTTTTGTAGACAGAGTGCGCGGAATAGATAAGCTGTTATACTTGTCCGCCACCGTCACGAGCACGTCGTAGGTGGTGGACGCGCCTATATTTCCGCCGCCGATCACGGTTTTACCGTTGTTGGTAACGTTCGCTGCGGTGCCGTAACTGCTCTCGGATTGCTTTTTGTATCGAGCTGTAATGCTCAAGATGTTGCCGGTGATTGCGCTGTAACTCGCGTTGATCTCCACGGCAAAATACGTGCCTGCCTTTTTGCGGTTGCCGTCTGCATCGCAGCGGTACACGTCACATACCGCTACGCCGGGCTTTGTGTAGTCTATGACGCTGATTGTGCGCGTAGTGCTGGCTTTCCGGCCGCGCGAATCCGTCACCGTGGCCGTGAATGTGATGTTGCCCGCCGAAGCCAGCGTGCCGGTCGTAAGCGCGCCGTTTGTGGCAGACCATCCGCCGCCGGTAATCGTGTACGAGTTGATGCTGCTTCCGTATGCGCCGGATGCTCCCGAAAGCGTCAGCTTTGCTTTGCCCATGCCTTTTACGTATAGGCCCGTACCGCTTGTGTCTTCGGCGAGCGCTGCCGAAAGCGTGCCCGCCGACGGAACTACGCTGCCGGGGACGGTGAGCGTGATGCTTACGGACTTTGTTCCGAGGAGCGTGCTGCCGGAATATGTATCGCAATAGATTGTACCGCTGCCCGCCGTGGCGGACGGTATTTGATTTGCGAGCGACACCGGCGGCGTCCAGCTCACGCTGCTTGCAATGTCCGTGGCAATCGTTCCGGATGCGCCGCCGAACGAGTAGCGCAGTGTGTGCCTGTAGGCGCTGTTTACCGCAGGCGTGTTGATCGTCACGCCCTTGCCTATCTCTACGGTTGCAGCACTTAAACTCGGCTGTGTTGCAGGCTCCTGCCAATCCACCTCAAGCGTTACAGCCGTCCATTTGAGATAATCCGTGTAAGAGCTGCCATTGTAGATGCAGTACGTATCGTACCCGGCGGCGATAGATGCCGCCATGAAAGCAACATCAAACGTTTTGGTATTATCCCACATGGGCGCTTTACAGCTGCCGAGCGCATTGCCTGTGCGGTGCCCTGCGTTGAGTGAGGTTTTAATGCCGCCCTGCGAGGCGGAGTTGTAGATGTATACCGTTTTGGTGGTCGCTGTGCCGTAGCCCGTCTGTCCGGTCGTCGCGGTGAGCTTTACGCTGTTGATGATCTTGCCCTTGAGCGCTGCAAGGCCCGGAAAGTACAGCACGCCGGTGCGCACACCTGTGCCGTCCCACTGGCCCTGCGAGGCGGTGCCCTCGCTTTTCCAGCCCCACTTACTGTCATAATAGTTAAGCTGGGCTTTATAGCTGTTTTTGCCCATCAGTCGTCCCCCTCAAACTCAAGATCAAACGTGTCGGCCTCCGCATTGTACCGCCACATATACAAGCCCGTGTCCGCGTTGCCGAAAGACAAGCTGCCCGTGATATGCGCATCCGTGATATAAAGCATACGATTGGAGATATACGCAATGGTTTGACCGTTTTCAACAAACTCGAGCCGGTCGTTGGAGAGCACCGCCTGTATGGCGCTGTCGCTGCGGCCGAGCGTAATTCGCGCCCCTTCAAAGCGGATATACTGCTCTAAAAGCCGCTGATTTTCCGCCACCGTGCCGTTTGTGCTGTCAATGAGATTTGTTACCTGCGTAAAGCGGTATTCGAGCTGATCGCTCCATTGGGTGATGAGCAGCTGTTTAACGCTTTCAAGCTCCTCCGTAGAGACTGCGGTATCTTGTAAACGCCCCAGCGCGTCATACACGTTTTCGGTCGTCGTGGTCAGCTCCGTCCTGGTCTCCGTTACCGATGCCGTGATGCTGTCCATGTCCTTCCGCGCGTCAACCTTATAATCGGTGAGCTCCTGCCGCACTTTGTCTGTGCGCTTTTGCATATCGCTTTTCACAAGGTCAAACTCTTGCCCAAGCTCTTTTTTGACGCTCGCGATGCCGCTCGTCACCGTCTTATACGTTCTGTTCAGCGTCACCGTGCTTTTGCCCGGGTCCACAAGGTTTTCCGTCATCTCGGTGACGGTCATGTAGGTGTCAAGGTTATGCGGGGCGCTCACGATGGGCAGCAGGTCGCCGACGGTGATGCGCTCATAATTGCCGCCGAGCGCACCGAAATCGACGGCGGTCAGCTTGATGGTCGTCGGCAGCGCCTTGCGGGCTTCAAGCTCCAAATAGCCGCGCTTGCTGAGATTTTCTTTCAGTGTCACATCGTCGCAGATGATCGTGTCGAAGATCCAGCCGAATTCCTGCACGGCTTTTTCGTCCCACACATAATTTTTGCCGCCGTTGTCGATTTGCAGGCGCTCGTCCGTCTCGCTGCCGTCTGCGTCCGTCAGCTTGCAGCCAAGCGGGATGATCGCCGTTGCGAGGTTCGCGGTCGGCACGCTGCGGGCATACGTCAAAAGGTTCTGCCCGAACTTGATGCCCTGCCCGTTCACGTGCTTGTATTCGGCAAGGTAGTCGAGATACTGCACGCCGTTCTTCCAGCGCACCCGCAAAATGCCGCCGAGACGCTTTGTCAGCTTCTCGGTGATCGCGTCTTTGGTGTGTTCAAAATTCGAGTGCCGATATAAACTGTCGTTGCTGTCCGTCACGGTCACTTCGCCGACCGTAAACTGTTTGTACGCGTCGTCTTGCACAGCCACATTATGGTTCTGAACCAACGTTTCAAGATATGTGCGCACCGTCATGTTGTGGTATTCGGCAAACGGCTGCACGGAGTCTCCGAGCCATGCCAGCGCCCCCTCTGCTGTGACCGTCACAAGTCCCGTGTCGCTCTCCGTCACGTTGAGCGGTGAACCGCGGAAATATAACGCCCCGTCCCTGTACACCGAAATAACGCTGCTGCGCGCCTTGATGCGGGACAAATACGGGTGCGTCGGCGCCAGTACAAACGTCAGCGTGCCGGCAATGTTCTGCCCGGTCTTGAGCGTGCCGGAGATGAGCTGCAGAACGGGGTTATCGGGCTCATACAGCGTTATACCGGCACAGGTGATGCGGTACATATCACAGCACCCCCTCGCGGTAACGAATCGTCATCGTGCCCGTGCCGTTCAGCGTAAAGGTGTTCACGCCCTCGCTGAGATAAATCTCCGGGATGGTATAGCCTCCGGTCTTCATGATGGTATACTGCGTGCCGGACGCTGTTTTCACGGTCATGCCGGTTGCGTCCGTCACAAATTCCGGAATCACGGCTTTCTGTGCGTTCAAAAGCGCTATGGGCAGCTCTTCGCCGGTCAAGACATACGTTTTTTCCGTTGGAAACAGCGCCATGCGGTACGGCTGGCAATCGACCGTCAGCGTGTGCGTGGCGGCAAGGCCGTCTACAGTATGCTCCCACGCAGCACGTCCCGTGAGCACATGCCGGGGGTCGCTGTCCGTGAGGAGATCCACAAGCCTTCCATGGTGCGCCGTGTTCAGTGCCGCGCAAGCTGCATCGTATGATGTGCGGCTTTCATATACGCGGTCAAATTCCGCTGTCAGCGTGCGGTTTTTGTAGGTCACACGCCTGCGTGCGGCGGTCGCATCCAGCACACCGTCAGCACCGGGAATATCGATGGTGTAAAGCCGCGGCTCCGGCGGATCCAGTGTGCAGCTCAGACAGCAAAGCCCGAAATCGTCGAACGTGTGCTTGTCGTTGATCGTCAGTCCCCACATTTAAAAGCGCCCCCTTTCTTCCAGTTCGTATAAGTCGTTCAGCCGTTCGTTGATCTCCGGCGCAATCAGCCTGCCGACCGCTTCGCCGTCAAGGTCGATGCGCATACCGAGCAGCGCTTGCAGCAGTGCATTTGCTCCGCTTTTCGACGTACCGAGCAATTCTTTCAACAACGTCAAAACCTGCTCCATGCGGCTGCCGAGTACGGCTACTTCCTCGCGCAGTTCTTCAACGCCGCTGTCTTCCTCGTGCAGTGTCGCTTTCTCCGCCGCGTGAAGGTCGCGCCGCTCCTGCACCTGCACGGTAACGGTCTCATTGCGTTCACGTACGGCGCTGCGCAGCATGTCCACAATGCCGGAAAGCTTCGCCGGGCTGAGCTGCCGCACGATACCTTTCGCAATCTCGTCATACACTGAGGTTTTGAGCGGCAGCAGCGCCTCGTGTCCGGCTTCGCCGTATTCGTTGATGCCCGTCACCGGGTCCCACAGCCGCGTGCGCTTTGTGAATACGCCCGCTGCGTGCTTGTGGATCTCCGGCGTCATACCGCCGCGCGCATACTTCGTAACGCCGCCCCGCGCCCAGTACCCGCCCGCCGCATGAGAGGTGCGGACAGTGGCATAAACAGGATTATTGTTGAGATACGACTGGATTTGGGCTCGAGCATTTGCTGCCGCATTGTAAGCGTTACCGATATTGCCCATACTCGGTGCCGATACTTTCCCGGATTTCATACGAGAATCGATCTCTTTGATTGCTTCGTCGGCAGCCGACTGCATGGACGGAATTTTACTTTTCCAACCTTTAATAACCTCTTGTCCTGACTTTTCGCCGCTGGTGTACAAAAGCTTGCCGTTGCTGTCAATCGTCATGCCCATACCTTTGAGCGTATCGTTGAGGCTTTCCTTTGTTTCCGGCGAAAGGCGATCGATGTTTTCCATGAAGCCATCGACCATTTGCTGCGTCGTCGAATCCAAATCATCGTAAGCGCTGCCCGATTCTGCCACCATCTCAAGCAATGTAGCGATTTGCTTTTGCGTGGCTTCATCCAGATTTGCCGCTCGGCGGTTATTTGTGGATGCTATTCTGTCGGTGTATCGCTCCTCGATGTCCAGCAGCTGTTTTTGCAGGTTATCGCGTGCAGTATATTCGTCTGCACCTTTTTGCTGCATCTCATCGACATAGCTTTGATAAGCATTGACAAGCTCCTGCTTATAGGCGTTTGCGTTGGCTGTTTCTTCTGCGGCAATCATTGCCTGCTCTTCTGACCACGCATGTGCGAGATCTGCGTTTTTGGCATATCCCTGTGCGATGATCTCACTGGTGTCGTTACATTTAGCGTTTGCTGCGTCCACGGCCGCTTGATATTCCTTTGCAGCCGTGTTTATTGCATCCTGATACGCCTGCTCGGCCAGCGCTTTTTGTTCCTCGTTTTTACCTGCCTCGGAATTTAAAACCGCTTCGCGTTCTTGTTCGGCGTAGGCGATGGCTTGTGTATATTTGTCGCTTGCGCTGTTAATAACTGCGTCGCGTGTCGTCTCGGCTTGTGCTGCAATACGTGCAGCGTATTCCGTGTATGATTCGGCGGTCATGTTCTCTGCGTCGAGCAAATTGCTCGCCTGCGTCAGCACGGCATCTTGATAAGACTGCTGTATCGCGAGCTCCTGCTCGGATAGTGACCTCATCTGTGCAAACAGATCTTGCAGCGTTTGGATTTCAGCCTCCGTATAACCTCGGCGTTCGTCTGATGCCGTTTTCATAATCGCTGTGATCTGCGCTTGCACAGCATCCATTTCGGCAGCGAGTTCCTGCTGCTTGTCCTTTGCAATGCCCATTGTGGACGTTAAGGCGTCCAGCGAGCCGTCTGCGGCTTTTACTGCATCCGACCAAGCACCGTACTGATCAAATACGCCTTGACAGCTTTCCGCAAGGTTTTCCTGCGATTCGGCCAAGCGCTCCGCAGAGGTAACAGTATCCTCCTGCATAGCGACTACTGTCACAAGGATAGCCACTAAAGCGGCAGCGCCGGCGACCGCAAGCGTAAACGGATTAAGCGACAGCGACATCGCCGCTGTTAGCCCTTGAAATGCTGTCGTAGCGCCTTGTATCCATGTTGCGGCGTTCTTTGCAATGGAGAGTGCTGCAAAGGCGGTTGCAGCTGCAGAAACTAACGGTAAAACAACGTCAATATGGTTGCAAAGGAATTCAATCGTATTTGCCAGCACTTCTATGCCGCCTTCCGCTGCTTTAATGGCAGCAGATGCCATTTTTTCAATGATCGGCGTGATTTTCCCAATAGCATTGCTCACAGACCGCGAAATGTCCGAAAAGCTTTTTATGATCGTGCTGCCAAGTGATTCGATATCTTTGCCGAGCTTGTATCCCACGAGTTGTTTTGCAAACGCCGTGATGAGTTTCAAGCCTGCCTTTCCGGCTTCCGGTACAAATTTCAGCAATGCACTGACGAGAGATTTACCTACGTTCACGGCAGCCGTAGAGAGTTTACGGGCGTTTTTGGATATTCCCTGCACAAACGATACGATCATGTTTGCACCGGCATCCACCATTTTCGGCGCTGCCTGCGCCACCTTTGTCGCCGCACTCGCGAGCACTGTACCCAGTGTCGATACAGCACCTTCAATCCCTTTAGCTTCAAAAGCTCGCTGTAACTGCCCTGTGTACTCCGTAGCGGTCTCCACAGCGTTTTTCATCGGCGTACTGATTTCTTCGTACACCGTAATGCCCAGCCCCTCCAGCGCGGATTTCGCGATGGTCACGGCACCCTTGAGGTTGTCCTGCATGGTGTCTGCCATAGACTGCGCCGCACCGTCGGAATTCTGTATGGCTTCGGTCAATATATTGAAATCCTCGTCGCTTGCGTTGACGATTGCAAGCAGGCCGGACATGCCCTCCTGCCCGGCGATGGAAGCCGCATACTGCGCCTGCTGGTCTTTCGTGAGATTTTTGAAGCCCTTGCGCATATCGAGTATGACTTCGCCGAGGGACTTCATTTCACCCTTGCTGTTCGTCAGCGATATGCCGAGGTCTTCCATCGCGGCTTCCACTTCGTCGGTCGGCTTTGCAAGGCGTGTGAGCGTCTGCCGCAAAGCTGTGCCCGCCTGGCTGCTCTTGATGCCGCTGTTTGCCATCAGGCCGATCGCGACGGCAGCGTCTTCCACACTGTACCCGAGCGCACCGGCAACCGGCGCAACGTATTTAAACGTTTCGCCCATCATGCCGACGTTGGTATTCGATTTGCTTGAAGCCTGCGCCAGCACGTCCGCAAAGTGCCCGGCTTTGTCTGCCGAAAGCCCGAACGCCGTCATGGCGTCCGTCACGATGTCCGATACCGTGCCGAGATTTTCACCCGATGCCGCCGCAAGGTTCATGACACCCGGCAAGCCCGAGAGCATTTTGCCGGTGTCCCAGCCCGCCATTGCCATATATTTCAGCGCTTCGGCGGACTCCGTCGCACTGAATTTTGTGGTCGCGCCCATCTCTTTCGCTTTCGCGGTGAGGGCTTCCAAATCCTTGCCCGTAGCGCCGGATATGGCGGCGACCTCGCTCATACCGGCTTCAAAGTCCGAGCCGACCTTTACGGCAAACCCGCTCGCAGCACCCAGCGCGCCGGAGACTGCCGCGACCGATTTCAAAACCGTACCTAACCCCTTAGGCGCTAAGCCCGAAAGTTTGTTGATACCCTTTTCAAAACCCGAGGTGTCAAGGTCGGTCAATATTTTGATAGAACCGTCAGATGCCAAACCGTCACCTCCTAAAACGCCGAAGCAAATGCAGCGGCAAAATCATCGTCGCGCTGTGCGTCGGTGCGCAGATCCGGCAGCGCATACGCACGCTTCGCCCTGCGCAGTGCCGCACGGTCTTTGGCGCTCATGCCGTTTTCAAACTTCGCCGTGCGAATGTGCATCACGCGTGCCATTTCGGTGTGTTCCCCGAGTGCTGCGAACATGGAGGAAAACTTCCACCAGTGCAGAAACGGCACATCGTACAGATCAAACGCGTACTGCTCCCGAAACGACGCGTAAATGCGCTGTTCATCGGCGGCAAAGGAATACGGGCGCGGCTCGTTCTTGCTCGCTACGTGATCTTCTTTCGGCGCTTTGCCGCAGCGGTAAAACCACAAGATTGCTTCAAAAAGTGCCTGTGCTTTGCCTTCCAGTACCAGCGTTTGCAGCATCGGCATAGTCTGCGAGGTAAAATACAGCTCCAGCATCTCCGCAACACGCTGTTCGTCGGTGCGCGTTGGGTCCTGCATCAGCTCCTCAAAAGCAGCAGAGGCACGGAAATCCGCGTTGATCGGGATCTCCGTGCCGTCCACCATGATGCTTTCGGGCAATGTCTGCCACGAGGTCATTTGATATAACTTTTGCCGTTCAGAGCGCGCATCTGTTCGCTGAGCTGCGCGTCCGCCTCATATCTCGCGGTCACGAGCGCATCCACCGCATTCATGCAGCGCATCATATCGCAGGTCGCGCCGAAGATCTTCTTCGCCGTGCCGTCGCCGAAAATCATGTCCAGCACCGCGAAAACAGATTTGCACACGTAGCGGATCTGCTCGCTGCCGCTCTTTTCCTTCGGCACGTTCTGCATCTGCTCACCGAGCATGAGCATCGCTTTTTCAAAGCATTCCACAGCATCGGCGTCCGCGAAGTTGTATTCGAGCTCGGTGTTTTCGATTTTGAACTTGTACATGCTGCGCCTCCTTATGCAAACGTAATGGTCTGCCAGTCGTCGTCTGTGGTAGCCGTGCCGGTGACTTTCTCACCCTTCGAGCGGAAATTGCCCGTGTAGGTATATGCGTCCATGCTGCCGCCTTCGGAATCCGGGATGACGGCATAATTGCGCTTCATGGCGGGTGCGGTCGTTGCCGTGGCACCCGTTGCGGAGAGGTCTACGAGGATCAGAGAGCGCACAGCGTTGCTGCCGATCAGCTCATCGTCTGTGATCTTCACAATGTCCGCATGCACCGGGTCGCCCGCGTACTGGTCGAAACCGTAAGATGTGGACGGCGAATAGCCGGTGACGTCCGTCTGTTCAAAAAGCTCGTCTACATACTGACGGGTATACTCCTTCGCATTTTTGGATGTAGAAACGTCTGTAAAGCCCTTCATACGGTGGTAAGTAGTTGTATCGCCGGACGCTGCCGGAACGCCGTAAAAGAGCACCTTTTTGCTTCTGGGTACCAAAGTTCTGGTATCTGCCATAATTCAAATCATTCCTTTCAAAATTCTTTTAAATAGAGCAAACGGCACTGTATCTGGTACCGCTGGACCTTCTGCTGCATGTCCGCGCTGATACAGTAACCGTTTGTCAAAACTTCTATTTTCTGTGCCGTACACCCGCGCGGCAGCTCGGGCAAAACACCGCTTTCGCTCTGCATCTCCAGCCAGTCGGCAAGCTGCTCATAAAAGCCGCTCACCTTGAGGTTTTCGATTTCATCCCGGCTGTAATACTCGCTTGATGCGATGACGAATTCTGCTTGCCGCAGGCTGCTGCCGTCCGTGTACTGCCGCACAACGGGCTTTGCGGGGACTTCATCGACCGTATACGCGATCGGTTCGCCCTCGAGGTAATTCACGCGTATCAAGCCGTTATCAAAAAGAGGACACCCGGAAAGATACTCCCGGATGCCCGCCAAAACCGATATGCTCATTTTCCCGCCTTTCCGCCGCAGAACGAAGCGATGCTCTTATTGAGCTCGTCGCCCTTATCCGCCATCATGCGCTTGTCCCAGTAGGCGCCGCGCAGGCATTTGTAGTTGTGCGCATTCTGCTTTGTAAGCCCCTGCCTGCCGCTGCCGGCGTTGGTGTAATACTGCACCGCCGCGTATGTCTGCACGTACAATACGCCGTCCGTGAGCACCTGTGCGGTGTTTTTCAGCATGCCGGTGTCAAACGGCACATACGGGTCACAAAGGCGTTTCACTTCGCTTGCGACCTTCTTTCTGCCCGTGTCGTTCAAATGGCGTTTCGCTTCCATTTTCACAAGCGGGTCAAGCTTCAGTTCAATGCTGACTGCCATATACACCGCCTTTCAAACCGCAAAGATATGCCAGTGCGGCGCCATCACGGTTCGGCGGTTATCCCGCACCGCTTTCACCGTCACCGCGTGGTATCGGTGCTTGAGCAGTGCAGCCGCCGGCGGGTCGCCGTCAAACGTGCCGCGCAGCAGCATGTCGTTTTCTTTCGGTGCAAAGCCCTGCGGCGCGTATTCCGCGGGGATGCGGCACTCCGTGACCTGCGCGAACGTCATGCCCTTATCCGTCAGCTCCGAAGTGCTTTTGCTGTACCAGGAGCCGAAAAGCGGAATGGCTTTTTCAACGCGGTCGCGCTCATCGAGCACGAAATACGTGAGCTGTTCTTTACAAAGCTGCATGCTGCCCTCCTACCAAATACCGGCGTAGCGCAGCGGGTGCGCACGCGGCAGGTAAATTTCAGCCACGTCTATACGGTGCTGCGCAAAGTCTTTCGCGAGCTGTGCGGCGTCGCCGAGCGTTTCGCTGTACCCGTCCGTCGTGAACGACTTCACACCCGCCCGCTGCATCTGCTCCCGGCGCGCGCTTTGTTCCGCGGCGTATACGTCCGCCACAGCACAAGCCGCAAGCTGCACGTCATCGGGGATTTCTTCCGCACCGCGCAGCCTGCCGAACGTCAGCGTGTCGATATATGCGCATGCCGCACGCATCGCCTGCGGGAAGCTCTCCGCTTCCATCGCACCGCCGTATGTGCTGCGGTAGAACTCAAAATCGACCGTCCACATGTCAACCCATCGCACGCACGGCGAGCTCCGGATAGATCGTCTTATACGCGTACAGCACGTCCATGGAGAGCATCTCGCGCTTATGCTTCATGTCATAGCCCTTTGTAACGCGCAGGGAAATGCCGTTGTAGCTCGTGGTATAGCAGTCCACACCGGCGGGCGTAACGAGCGGACGGGTGACAAACGCGAATGCCGGGGCAACGAATGCCAGGTTTGCGGTGTGGTCGCCTGCGACTGTCACATTCGTCGCGGTCGTAACGTCCTTCTTGAGCGCCGGATAGATCGGCACTGTGATCTCGTTCGAGGCTGCCGCAGCATCCGCCGTGACCACATACGTGTCGCCGAGGATCGTCAGAATATCGCCCTTTTTGAGCGCGCCGGTCACGGCAGTCGCCGCGAGGGTGAGCTGTGTCGCACCTGCCTTTGTGGATTCCTTCGGCTTGATGGCGGCGGAAAGCGTACCGGCAGTGTGATGCTTGACCGCCTGCGACATGTAGTTGTCGAGACCGAACAGTCTGCCGATGGAGCCCTCACGCAGCGCCGCTGTGCTGCCGGACTTTTCCGCGTTGACAATCGCCGGGATCGTTGTGAACGCTGCATCCGCTTCCACGTCCCACACGGCACGTCTGCCGCTCGTCGGTACCTTGTTGGCATTGAGTGCCTTGCGCACGGCGGTGATGTCCTCAAGCTTGCTCGGCGTGGTGCCCGGCGTGCCGCAGACATACGGAATGTCCTTGTAAAGTGCAAGACCATCGCTGTTGATCTTCTGGGCGAGCGCGACAGCCGCAGGCTCGATAAACTGGCGGTTGAGGTTGTCGATGTTCATCGCACCCTCCAGCGCGGAGATCTCCACGTCCACCGTCGCAATCTTGTCGAGCTTGACCGTTACGGTCTGGCTGTCGTCGATGTCCTGCATCTCAACACCCTTCGCTGCGTCAAACTCCTTTGCTTCCAGCTTTGCGGGCTTGCGGATCTGAATTTCGTCGCCGCGCTTCTGGAACGTGTCGGAATAGTCCTTGTATACAAGGTTCGGGAACACGAGGTTTTCGATCAGACGCGGCAGCGCCTGGCGTGCGACCTCTTTGATGGTTAAAAACTGATTTGCCATAATGACCTCCTGTTATTTGTTATCTTTGAGCACAGCGGCATAATATTCCGCGTCGCTCATGGCATTGTAGTCGGGCGTTCCGCCGCCGGCGTGCTGTGTGCCGCTGTTCAGACGGATGCCGCCCTGTGTACCGTTGTCTGTGTTCGGGCTGCCTGTGCCGGAAGTCTCGAACATGTAGCCGCTTTCTTTCTGCAGGGCCTCCAGCGCAACGGCGATGTCGCTGTCCTGGTTCTGGCTTTTTTGGAGGGCTTCCACGTCCAACATCGCCTTGATGCCTTTCGTGCTCCTGCCGTGCCGGGAGAGGATCGCGTTATCGAGACGCGCGTCAAATCTGAGCTGTGCAATCTGCTCCGCGGCTTCTTTCTCTGCTTTTTCGGCCTTCTGCTTCCATTCATCGGCGGACTTTTTGATCGCGTCAACATCCATAGACTTAAAGCCTTCAATCGTCTTGTTCGCATCGGATAAAGCGTCCTTCGCGTTCTTCAGCTCTGTGTTTTTGGTGTTGAAATCCGCCTTAGAAACGAATGCTTTGCCGATCTCTGCAGAGACCTGCTTGTCGATGTCCTCGGTGTATTTGTCGCCGAGAATACCTTTCAGCCATTCAAGTGCCATAGTTTTTCCTTTCTTCTGCCGCGTCCTTTTTCTCGGGCCAGTCCCCGTTCTGCGGCCGCCCCGCTTCTTTTCCGCCGGGCAGGCGGTAATTTTGGGTATGAAAAAAGCACACCGCCGAAAAATATCGGCAGCGTGCTGATTCAACAATGTTTAATTTATCCGATCATCAACAGGCGGAAGGTCTCGCGTCCTTTCGGCGTGATGAGCGTTTGTCGCTGCTTCGTTTTCCCAATCTCGTTCATACTGCCACACCTTCTTCCTGCTTCTTGACCTTCATGAAGACCGTGTTGTACTTCTCCGTCAAGTCCTTTATACGATTTTTCAACATAAGGCACGGCAAAGTCCACGCCTCTCCGGGGATGATAGAGCTGCTTTCCGTGGTTGCGACCTCTAATGCGCAAAGCGTATCGGTCACCATCCGCAGTTCTTCAATGATGTCGTCCAGCTCAAAGAATTCATGTGCGATCATAAATAAAAACCTCCATCAAGAAGTCCCTATCTGATGTAGAATAGATTTCAGATAGAGCTTGCTCTGTCGTGTGCAGAACATCGAAACGTATTGGTTGTCAGCCATGTTTCGGTGTTCTGTTTTTTTATTTTTTAATTTCTTCTTCCAAGCGTAAATTCCCTCGCCGAATAGCTTCGTTTTGATTTACGTTCTTTTGTTCGCAAAACTTATCTAGGTTTTCAAAAAATATTTTTGCAAAGCAAAAGCAGCCCGGCGCCTAAGCGCTAAGCTGCTTTATCAACGGTGTAAAATTATCGTGATGCTTCTTCGTCCACCCTATACCACCGGCATTTCTCACAGATTTTATTTGCGGTGGATCGTTCAAAAGGCTCCGGGGCAAATTCCATATCGGTGTTGTCGTCGCGGATGTCCTGAATGACCCAACATTCGCCCCAAAGGACGTCGCGTTTCAGTAACGGACACGGATGTTTGTCGTCTGGATGTCTCATGTTTTCATCTCCTCCAAATATTGATCGTATTTCTTACGCCATTTCTGCGGTACAGCTGTTACCAACTCATAGTCAAAATTAAGAACTGCATATCCGTCTTCGGCCAAAAATTTCATTGTAAACTTATCGTCTTGATACAGCGTCAGTTTCGCATTGTTCACGAAAAGCTGTGCCTGCTCAAGCGACATTTGAGCGCGGTCAGCTTTGGTTGTAAGATTTTCAGCCGCATGAACACGCATACCGACTATTTTAGGCTTTCCTGCATCAACAATGATCTCTTTATGGTTGATTCTCTGCTTGTATTTTACACCATGAGCAGAAAGCAAGTCAAATATGGGTTTCTCTTTTTTATTTTCCCAAACCGCCTTCTGGCTCATGCTGCGCCCGAAGCCCATCACCTGCACGCGGGAGGTATCTGCACGGCGGTCGGTCTGCCGGGTGAAGTCCCGCAGTTTTGCTTCCTGCCGCTTGAGCTTCACGGAGCTCTGCGCGAAATCGCTTTGCAGGTCGGCTTTCTGCTTTCCCGTTGAAAACTTTGCCGCTTCGTCCAGTCCCGCAAGCTCGCGGCGTGTGGCGCGGATCTCGCGTTCCATGCGCCGCTGCATCTGGCTGATCTCGTATTCCGTGTACATGCCGCCGTTATACGGCACGTCTTTGGCGTTCAGCGCTTCGATGTCTCCTTTTGTGTAGGAGCGCTTCGAGATACCCTCAAAAAACGGATTCCAGCTATGACGGCAGTTCCACCCTTGAAAGCCCGCGCCCGTGCCGTAGCCGATGTCCGAAAGCGACAAATACCCGCGCCGCCCGGAACGGGAGACAATCTGTCCCTGCCAAACGGCATGCGAAGGTCTTGCGCCTGCGTGCGCAGTGATCTCCATGAGGTCACATTCAAATTCATCGGCAAGTGATTCGGTAATCTTCCCGCACGTCTGATTGACGCCGGTCACGACGGCACGCCGTACGGCAACGTCGAGCTTATCGACATGCCCGGAGGGATAAAGTACGGAAGTGCCTTCCCCCGCTGCATCGCGTATTGCCCGCCGCACAGCCTCTTGGTAACTCAAAAAGCCGCCCGCAACCTGCATTTCGGCGAGCGTACATGCAGAAATGAACCGCCGCTGCGTTTCAAGCGCCGTTGTCATCGTAAGGTTCAAAAGCTCGCCGCTTGTCTTCTTGAGCGCGGCCTGCAAGATGTTCCAGGCACGCTCGTTCTGACGTATCGGCGGCACGTTTATGCCCGCCTGCAAATACTGCTCGATCTCCGCGTCCATGCTTTTCACACCGGCATCCTCAAACGCCTTGCGCACGGCTTCTTGTGTCATACCGCTGTACCGCGCGACTTCGGCAATCACCTCGTCATAAAGACGCCCTGCGTGCTGTAACTGCTCCGCCTGCCAGCGTGCCGTGTCCGTGACTTCGCCCATTTTCATGAGCCTGCGGGCAATGTCCCGCGCTATGGCTTCGTCGAGCCGCTGATACAGCAGAATCACCGCATCGGCGCAGTGTTCGAGATAATCAGGCGTCAGCATACGGATCACCGAGCGCACGTGCGCTCTCGTTCGCAATCGCCTTCGCTTCGCCCTCCTCCATGTCCTCAAAACGCGTGAGGTAATACCACAGCGGCACTTTGCCGGCGATTACAAACTGCCGGAACTGCTCCTTTTGCGTCTCTTTATCCACAATGTAGCTGTCGTCAAAATCAACTGTCACCGGCGCTTCTGGGTCTACGTCTGCACCCAGCACATATTTGGCCGCCCACAAGAGCGCCCGCACAAGCGCCTGCACGTGCTGCCCTACGGCGATACTGTGCTTTGCGGCGTTCTGCACAAGGTCCTGCTTGTCGCCGTTGTACTGCGTCGCCGTCACAATAGATGAGCTGTTGAACTGATAGTGCTTCGTGCCGAAGCCGACGCGAAGCGAAAGATAATCGAGCGCCGCCTGTATGCCTGCGATGTTTTCTTCCACGCGCAAAGACGGGTTGTATTCCGTAATCGGGTGATTATCCCCGAGGTTGCAGCCGTCGCCGAGTTGAAAGAACAACGACTGCATGATGTCGTCCGGCGTGACCGGGTGCCCGTTCTCGTCCATCTGCACGAGCGACTGATCGTAAAACACCTTTTTGCCGCCGAGCTTAAAATCCCGGCAGAAATTGTTATAGGCCAGGTCAACGCCCTTGAGCTGATCCAGCGCGTTCGCGAGCACCGATACACCAAGCCCCGCGCCTCCGTAAAAATTCTTCACGATATTCGGCGAGATGAGCGAAAACAACGGCGTACGGCTGCCGGTATGGTATTCCTGCGCGATGCCTTCCGGCAGTTCTGCCGGCTTCAGCTCATCCGCTTCCTCCGAAAAGTACGCGTTGCGGATTACATATTCGCCGCCGATCAACCGGTGCGTAGAAACATACGTGTACGTTTTGCCGTTGTAGACCGTATCGGTCGCGAAAGCCACGTCCTGCACACCGTGCGCTGTAACGGTCAGCGGCACGATGTTTTCCGCCGTCAGATAATCCACACAAATGCGGCAGTTCCCGTCCGGCTGTACTGCGCCGCTCTGCACCAGCATGTTTTCAAATCGCAGCACCGCCGCGCCCGTGCCGGTCGCAAAAGCGCGTTCAATAAGTTCATTTTCCCGCAGCCAAAATGCAAGTTCATCAAAAAGCCCGCGTTCCGTACCATTGCCAAGCAAAAACACCTGGTTCTGTTCACCGGCGTCGATGCGCGTCTTGTCATTCATCAGCAAGCTTGCCCAGTCCTCGCACACCTTCTTGCCCATGTGCAGCGTGAAAAGCTCGCGGTGGATCGGCTTATTCTGCCGCATCTCCACAAAATGATGAAACGGCCTGTGAAAGCCTGTCCACCAGTCGCGCCATTCGGCAATGTATGTATAATAACTGCTGTTGAGATCGTACCCGTATGTTTTGTTCAGGTATCCGATCACTGCTCCGATGTTCATGTGTGTCCCCTCGCTTTCAAAAAGCGCTTATAGTCTCGCTCAATGCTGTATTCGAGCGCATCCAGCGTATCGATGTCCGTGCTGCCGTCATCAAGCCGCTCGTCTTTCGTCGGGTCCTTTGTGCTCCACAGCGCTGCCGCCAGAGCGTCTCTCGCCGAACCTGCCTCCGGCAAATACCAGAAGCGCCCTGCGCCCATCAAAACGGACACAAGGCGAATACGATCGTTGATTTCTGTCTTTGCGGCATTCGACACTCTGGAAGCGGCAAACGAAAGCTCCGACCGCTGCAAAGCGATCTGCATACCGCGAATGAGCACTTGCTCGGCGCTGTCGCAGTAGATATGGTCGATGCGTCTGTACGCAAGGTGCACCGCCGCGCAGAAATCGACGAGCGCCTTTTCAAGTGCCTGCGGCGTGCTCGGCTCCACGCGGCGCGATGCCAAAAGCACAACGCCGGAATAGCCCGATAAAATGCCGGTCGCAACAAACGCGTGCTTTGACCCATTGCCGCCGAAGTCCACGCCGATATTCACCGCCATCAACGGCAGCTTCTTGCCTTTCCATACGAACCGCTCGTCACGGCTTGCCACGCTGTTTGCGAAGTCCTGATAAATCACGCCCTCGGCGGCTGCCCACTCGCCCAGGATAAAGCGGTTATAATACACCGTGCCGGCATATTCGCGCTTGAGGTTCTCGACGAACTCCGGCGCCAAAAACGGGTTGTCGTCTATTGTGTACGCCTGCCGGTAAATGTCTGCATCGGAATCCAAAAATTTCTTGAACCAGTGCTGCGGGTTTCCGGGGTTGCATGTCCCGTCAAAACGGCTGTTCGGGCACGATAAGCGCGACTTGAGCATCTGGAAAACGTCTTCGTGCCAGGTTGTAATCTCGTCACCGTAGCAGTATTCAAACGCCGCGCCCTGTAATTTTGACACCTGCGAAATTTTATCTGCGCCGAGCGCATGGCATTTCTTGCCGAAGATCTGCACGGTGTTGTTGCTGCCGATCTGCCCGACGAGCGCAGGCGACCAGATCGCACGCATCGGCTCCAGAATATTGCGCTCAAGCGTGCCTTTGGTGTTGCCAAGCAGCACAATGAGCCCCTCGCCGCGGCATTTTAAAATCCGCTTCGGGATCACGGTGTAATCCAAAAACGTCTTGCCGGAACGCGTCGCGCCGGTCTTGATGTTCCAACGGTGATTACAGTTCTGCAAAAACTCCTGCTGCTTCGGACTAAATGACACTGTCCACACCTCCCAGCAATTCCGCCGCCTTTTGGAGCAGTTCGGCGTCGCTTTCACTCTCCGGCTTCTCGCTCCACCCTTTAAAGTTGTTGACGAGCGAGAACTTCGCGCCCTGCACGCCCTCCCGGTCAAAGAGCCGTTCTTCGGCGTACTGCTCCACGTAAGTTTTCGCCCGCGTTATCGTGTCATTAAATTGCTTTCGGCCTTGATAATTCAGCAATGCCTGACGACTGGCAAAGCCCAGCGCAAGCGCCAAGCCCGTTACGGTCGGCGGTCTTTTGCCGACGATGATCGGCGCGCCGTATTTATCCGTCAGCACCGTGCCGTCCCTATCTTTCAGCGGTTCGCCCTCGCATGATTTGAAGTACGACTCAATCTTCTGCTCGATCTCCTCCACGCTCTTGTATTTCGGCGGTCTGCCCACAGGTCTGCTCATCGCATCACCCGCTCCCCAAGCCGTCTGTGCGGCTCTCCACGTCGTTTTCACTCTCAACAGGTGAAACTACCCTCATACCGTCCGAAATCGCCGTGTAGGGGCACACGGAGAGCATACAGAAACATGTGCCGTCTAAGCATTCCGCCCAAACGCATTTGCAGTCCCTCGGGCACACCCGGTATTCTCTTTTCACGTGCACCCCTCCTTTCGTTTCGGGCAGGCATAAGAAAAGCACCCACGCAACAGCGCAGGTGCTCTGTAGACTTCCTCAATTATTATTATAGGCGGACAAAACGGACAAAGCGGACAAATCTCAAATTTTTTTGAAAATTCTCGAAAATTCTTTTCGCAGCGCTTCTGGCGACTTGTAACCGCCCATCTCACGCATAATGACCTTCCACCTCGTCCCGTGCTTCATAACACATCGGGCGAGCTTCTGAGGGCGGTAGGCAAGCCTGCCCACAAACGCTTCGACCTCCGCCTTTTGCACTTCAAGTTCCCGAATGCGTTCTGCGTGTTTCGGGTTCGGCAAGCCCTGCACGGTAACGCTGTGCAGGTTGAACGGGAACTCGTCCGCGCTCGCCTGCACCACGTCGCTGACCGCCGCACTGTCTTTCGCTTTCAGTTCTTCGATTTCCGCGCAGATGTCGGGGTATTGCTCCAAAAGTTCTTTCGTCATCGCATCTCCTTTATCTTTATCACATCGCCACAAACGCCACCGCCGCGGCGATGCCCACTAAGCCAAGCACCACCATGGCTTTTACACATCGCTCAAGCCCGGCAATATTGTCCGCTGCATCGTACTTCCGCGACTTGCGCATCACGATGCACTCCGTGAGCGTCGCCGAGATTACGAGCACGACCAAGATGATTTTAGTCACTATTCTACGCCTCCTCTGTCCCATCTCCATTTTTGCCCTCTCGTGCAGACCGTACAGCGCAAATCGTCCATTCCGCACGGATTGTCGTAAAGGCATGTGTCACAGTCCCGCTGCCGCTCTAGCACTTTATACGCCGCTTGATACAGCTTCGCGGTTTTTATCGCCTCTCGAATAACCGCGCACCCATGCACGCCGCAGTTATGCTCATGTCCGCAACCGAGGCAAAAAGAGGAGTCTGCCAGCGAGCCGGTCTCCGATTTCATACGCGTGAGCGCCTTGATGAGCTCATCTGTTGTCATATCTGATCTTCCTTTCGTGTTTTCTTTTCACAGCCTGCCGTACGTCGCGGTGAAAGCCTACTTCGTCCACCGCCTTCATGCGCTGCTTGTTCATCAGCAGCCGCATCAGCTTGTACCGCATGTACGTCTGGCACCCGTTATGGCAGCTCACCGAGCGCCGTGGGCACTCCCTCGGGCAGCAGGTCAGGTTCATGGCTTTCCCTCGCTTTCAATTTGCTCCAACCCGCAGATCAGCACGGAGCCGTCGTTTTTCTTGTCGGTCAATTCCGCCTGGTAAAAGTCGCTGCCGGTCTTACGGTCTCTGCGGAAGATGATCGCCGTCAGCTCGTAAGCGCTGCCGCTGTACTGCACCGTGCGGTTCATGTGTCGCTTAACTTCCCGCAGCTCCATCACAGCTCCTCAATGCGGATGTAGATGCCCGGAATCTTCGCCCAAAACTTTTCGGTGATCTCGGACGCCACCAGCGCGTCGTCTTTCCAGAATCCCTGCTGCGTCATAACGTCCTTGAGCAGCTTTTGCAGGTTGTCCGTGTCGGGCTTCGATGTGCGGTACTCCCCGTCCGCATGTCTGCCGTTTGGGAAGCACCACTTCGTCGTCAGCCGTACGCCGTTCGTAATCGGGCTTTCGGGTCTGTGCCTGCCGATGTAAGCGGCGAGCTTCTGTCTGGCAGCTTTCAGTTTATCGTCCTCGTAGAACTTTCGTGCCGACCAATTCACACGCTTCTCCTGATGCGTCACCGTCGGCGGCACCATCGGCACAAAAAACTCCAATGTCATTTTCGCTTCACCTCGTTAAACTGATGAATTTTTGCTTTTGAAGAAAATTTGCTTTCGTCAAGGGTAGGGGAAGAAGTCGTGTGGGGGAACCTCATGACCCCCACACTTCTTCACCCCTTGACCGTGAGAAAAAGTGAAACGGATATATATACGTAGTATATATACTTTTTTCTTCCCTCGGAAAGAAAGGAAAATTACTCGACTTTTTCTTTCCGTCGACAGGGAAAGGAAAGGAAAATTTCTCGATATTTTCCTTCCGTCGGGAGCCTTAAAAAGCGTTTGAGGGAAAGGGAAAATATCGATATTTTCCTTCTTTCCGAGCCTTGAGAGAAAGTACAGGGAAAGCTTTCCCTACCGATATTTTCCTTTCCCTGTCTTGCTCACTTCGCCGTCCGAAAGCTCAAAATCTTTGCTGTCTTTAAGGTAGTTGCGCACCGTTTTTTCGCTCACGCCGAGGTACTCAGAGAGTTCCTTAACGCTTGCCTTGCCGCCCTCGCCCACCGCTTCAAACGCCGTGTCGAGTGATGCTTCACGCTCTTTTTTGCGCTCCTGCGGGGTCTTCTTGCGTCCGAAATTCTGCTTCCAGCCGGTGCCTTTCGGCGTGGCATTTTCGGCTTGCAGGTCAAGCAGGATGCCCGTTTCGTCCGCCCGGTGGATCGGATAATCGAACCAAAAGTTCTTCGGCGCAAAGCGCGGAAACTCGCGCAGCGTGCCTTCTACACGCCATGCGGACTTTGCGTTTGCAGCTGTACGCGCCCTTGACACATCGCCGAGCATTAAGTTGTATGACGCTTCCCGCAGGTGCTTTTTGCACAGCGCCATCATCTGCGTCGCGCTCAGTCGGTCATCGTCTCCGGCTTCGTCCGCCTTGCGGTAGCGCGTCAGCCAGTCGAGGCACACGGCGCACACCGCGCGGTTCTCCTGCTGCTCCTTGATGCCGTCGGTCAGCTCCAGCTCGATAAGGTCGATAAGCGCATCCGGATCGCGTGCAAACACACCGGAGCCGGACGCACGGTCCATGCTCTTTTTTCCGCCCTGCCCGCCTTTTGAATGGTGGTGGCAGTAGATCACGGCGCAGCCGAGCTCCGTGCACACCTTGTCGAACTGGTTGCAGAAATGCGCCATCTGGTCGGCGCTGTTCTCGTCGCCGGTGATGACCTTGTAAATCGGGTCAATGACGATCGCCATGTAGCTCTTTTTTGCGGCGCGGCGAATAAGTTTCGGCGCGAGCTTATCCATCGGTACGCTGCGCCCGCGCAGGTTCCAGATGTCGATGCGGTCGATGTGCTCCGGCGTAAAGCCGAGCGCCGTGTAAACGTCGCGGAAGCGATGCAGGCAGGACGCGCGGTCTAACTCAAGGTTTACGTATAGCACGCGTCCCGCCGTGCAGGGAAACGAAAGCCACGGCTTCCCCTCTGCGATGCAGCAGCACAGCTCGATGAGCAAATACGATTTGCCCGCCTTACTGGGGCCCGCCACGAGCATCTTGTGCCCCTGCCGCAGCACGCCTTCAATAAGCGGCGGCGCAAGCGTCGGCAGGTCGTCAAAGAATGTTGAAAGGTTTTCTTCGTCCGGCAGATCGTCGTTGACGCTCTCAATCCAGTCGCGCCATTCTTCAAACGAGCTTTTGCCGATGTTCGTGTCGACCAAAAACTGCTTGTGCTCCCCGCGCACCACGCCGGGCATACGCGAAAGTCGTGAAGGATTGCGGTTCTGCTTATCGATGTCCAGTCCGTTTTTTGCACAGACCTTGTAGAGATAATCGACGCGTGCGCGGTATTCCTCATAGCTGCCCGCATCAACGCGCACAATCGCGTGCAGACTCTTGCCGCCGCTGTACACAAGGCAGGCGACCGGCAGCTCCAATTCACGTATGACGGCGTTCTGGCTCGCGATATCCATGCTGTCGGATTCAACAAGCGCATAGCGGTATTCCGTGATGTTCTCGTTTTTCACACCCTTGCCGTCTAAGGGATTGAAGCGGATCCACGCACCGACGGCGGGGTTATAGTCGCCAAGCACCGCACCGAGGTCGTCGCCGCATTTATACAGCGCGCTGCATAATTCGCCTGCCGTTTGCGTGTAGCTGCCGCTTTTCGGCATGTACTTGCCGTCTTTCTCCCAGCTCTCGGTGACATAGCCCACCGTGTCCGTGCTGTCAAACAGCGTTTCGAGATACCGTATCAGCTCGGCGGCAGGCTTCCACTTTTCCGGCTCGTGAATGTCCTGCGCTTCAATCCAGTTCTTGTCCACCACAACAAATTCATCATGACGGTCGATCGTGTCGTTCCAATCGAGCTCATGGTCTGCTTTTGCGGGCTTGTAGCCGTTATCCAGCGCCATTTTGACGAGCGTTCCGGCGGTGATGCCTGTACCCGTAAACGTGTCCCATTTACGCTCACATTCGCCCGGATGATACCGCTTTAAATCTCGGCGGCTCCAGGCATCCCAGTCCGAAGCCTTGTACCCCGCGTCTTTGAGCGCCATGCCGATGCCCGTCCAATCCGTATAATCGAGCAAAGCGGGGTCGATATAGTCGAGCAGCTCCAAGAGGTTCTCGTTGTTATACTCCATTTACGCCTCCGGTCTGAAGCTTTTCGGGTCAATGCCGTACGGCGTGCGCCAGTTGTTCGCGGCGATGCGGTCGATCATGCCGCGGGCGGCCTCGAACGACCATGTGCCCACGTGCTGAAATCCGCGCCCCTCGAGGAATCGTATTTGCTTTGGCGTCGTCAGTCCTGCCGTGCGGCGCTTTTCGAGCTTATCGAGGATCTTCGCCGCCTTGCCTGCATTGCCGATCTCATCGGGGAAAATGCCGAACTTTTGAAGCGCCGAGATTTGCTTTTCGCTCGGCGGCGACATCTCCCACCCGAACGCCGGCACATAGCCGGAAAGGTCTTCCGCTTGAATGGACATTTCAAATTGCAGCGGATCCACAAGCCTTTTCTTGCGGCTGCGCATCTCGTTAAGCTGCTTTGCAAGCGCTTCTTCGCGCTGCGCTACAACGTCCTCGGATGCCGTTTTCTCCGCGTCTTCAAGGTCAACGGGTGCGCCTGCGGCTTCTTCCATGTTGCGCGTCATCTGCTGCGCGACTTCTTCATTTTCGCAGATGAGGTTCGCGGGGTGGCAAAGCTCGTGGCGTTCCGTGTGCCAGAGAAAATCCAGTAAAAGCAGGTGGTCTTTGCCGGGGTATAATCGCGTGCCCCTGCCCACCATCTGGCTGTATAAGCTGCGCACCTTCGTCGGACGCAGCACCACTACACAGTCTACGCTCGGGCAGTCCCAACCTTCGGTCAAGAGCATACTGTTGCACAGCACGTTATAATCGCCGCGATCAAACTGCTCCAGTATCTCCGCGCGGTCTGTACTCTCACCGTTGACCTCCGCCGCACAAAAGCCACGCTCGTTCAGAATATCCCGGAACTTCTGCGAGGTCTTCACAAGCGGCAGAAACACGACCGTTTTGCGATCTCTGCAATACTTCATCATCTCGTCCGCAATGCCGTATAAATACGGGTCAAGCGCGGTGCCGAGGTCGGCGGCTTTGTAGTCGCCTGCTTGTACCGATACGCCGGAAAGGTCGAGCTTCAGCGGCACGGTCAGCGCCTTGATCGGCGTGAGGTAGCCCTCCTTGATCGCTTTCGGCAGCGTGTATTCATAGGCGAGTGACTGAAACACCGCGCCTAAATTCTTCATGTCTCCCCTGTCCGGCGTTGCCGTCACGCCGAGCACCTTTGCGGTGCTGAAATGGTCCAGTACGCGCCGGTAGCTGTCCGAGATGCAGTGGTGCGCCTCATCGATGATGATCTTGTCAAAATAGTCGTAGTCGAATCCCGCAAGGCGTTTTTCGCGCATCAGGGTCTGCACGGACCCCACGACGATACGGTACCAACTGCCGAGGCAGCTTTCCTGCGCTTTTTCCGTCGCGCACAAAAGCCCCGTTGCCATGCGAATCTTGTCGGCCGCCTGTTCAAGCAGCTCCCCTCTGTGTGCCAGGATCAGCACGCGGTCGCCGTCCCGCACGCTGTCCTCGGCGATCTTTGCAAAGACAATCGTTTTTCCGCAGCCGGTCGGCAAAACAAGCAGCGTGCGATCCACGCCGCACGCCCACTCATTTTCAACTGCCTGCCTTGCCTCCTGCTGATATGGTCTCAGCTCCATCAGAAGTCACCCGGTGTAAAGCTCGGTGTCGGCGCGGCGGGTGCCGTTTCCGGGTCTAAAAAGCGCGTTACCTCGTTTGATTCGTGTTCCCGGTTGTCCTTTTCGCTCGTCCATTTGCGGATGCCGATATGCGCACGGCCGCGTGCGCCGGGCACGGCAGCCCAGTTCATCTTAAGCGGCTGCCCGTGCTTGCGCTGCCCGATGCAGGTGAAGAATGCGCACAGCAAGCCCTCGCAGCGCGTGTGCAGCAAAAGGTTGTGCTGCACGGTGACCACGCCCTCCGGCGTCACCACGTCAAGGTCTAAGATCGCTTTCGGGCAAGGTCCGACCTTTGCACTGCCGTTATGGCGTGCGCGGGTCACTTTACTCACGGTAAAGCTGTAATCGCCCTCCGGGATAATTCTGAAATTGCTTTCGTTTTCTATGGTGTCTTCCCAGTCCATTGCTCTTTCGTTCGTTGTGTTTGCCATGATCTGTTTCTCCTTATACGTCAAACGGTAAATCTCTGTTGCTGCGGATTACTGAAAATACTTTCGGCCATGCGCCGATCAGCACGCCCTGCACGAACGCAGGGTCATAGCTCGAGATCGGTGTGTCTTCGGGATAATAGCCCTTCTGCCCGATCGCCATTTGAATTTCCTCTGCGGTTACGTGCTCCGGGCGCATGAGGTCTGCAAGCGCTTTCGGCACGTAAGACGGAATGCTGTACGCTTCTTCTGTCGGTGTCTCGTCCAATACGGCGTTCATCTGCTGCATCGGTACGGCTGTGCCGGTCGGTGTCGGTTGCGCTGCCTGTACCGGCTTGCCGCCGATGCACTGCGCGATTTGCACATACTCAAACGGCAGCTCATCCGCCAGACCGAAACGGTTCTTCGCGTCCCAGCACGGGTGGTGAGACGTATACATGACGCGCTTGCCGCCCTGTGCCTTGAACTTCTGCCCTTTGTCGTCCGTCTGCACAGCGAACGTCTTGTAGTTCGCGAACAGCACCATGTCCGCCCACTCTTTGACGAGCGGCGAGATCTGGCTGCCGGTCTTCTTGCCGAGCTTCATCTCGTAACGGTCATACGCCCCCATTTCGTCCGGCTGTTCAAATTTGCGCATCTGTGCGTGCGCGGTCAGCACAACGTGTACGCCCGCCTGCACGATTTCCTCCAGACTGTTGAGAAACCGCCCGAATTCCTCTTTTTCGTATACATAGCCGTTTCCGTAGCCGAAGTCTTCAATGCCCTTCTTCTGGTATCGGCTGCAAATATCGTCGATGCACAGCTGCTCCGCCCAGTCGATCGTATCGATGATGAGTGTGCCGCACACCTGCGGGTTCTGCTTGACGTATGTAAGCTCCTGCCGCAGCATCTCCCAGCTTGTGGGCTTGTCCATGCGGCGCACGTCCATATATTTCGTACTGCCCTCGGTGTCGATGAACAGCGGGTTCGGGAACTGCGCGGCAAAAGTCGATTTACCGATGCCCTCCGGTCCGTAAATGACGACTTTTTTCGCCGATTCGATTTTGCCCGATGTGATATTCATTAGAATTCTCCTGCCTTCCATTCTTTTTTCTGCGGCACTTCGCCCTTGACATAGCCGTCTTCAATGATGATCGAGCACTCGCCGCCGGTGCTGACACGCGTCGCGATCGCCTGCAAGCCCTCCTGCTCAAGCCATGTGCCGAAGTCCTGTAAGGTCTCCGTGTCCATCTGTTCAAGCTTATCGATAAGCACAAACCCGCAGTTCGGGTTCAGCTTGCGCACAATCGCGGTCGAGACCTTGAGCTGCTCGCTGCCGCTCATGCTGTCCCATCGGTGCCCGTTGTACGTCAGTTCGCCGTTTTCCACGGATAAGCCCGGCAAAGGCAGCGACGCATTTTTCAGCAGGTCAATCTTTTTCTGCCGCACGTCGTTCAGCTTTGCGGTCATGGTATCGTACTCGGCGCGGTGCGCGTCCGCATCTTCCTCGGCTTTCTCTTTATTGAGGTTCGTGCGCACCTTTTCATTGATGACCTCGATGTCGCGGATATTCTGCTCGAGCTCTGCGGTCGATTCATCGTGCAGATCTTCCGCGCTTTTCAGCGCACATTCCAGGTCACGTTCGGTCTTTGCAAGCTGCTGACTGTACGTTGCAAGCTCTGCGCGCAGGTCTTCTACTTTCTTCGTCAAGCGTTTATGTTCTTCGCTGATTAAAGTGACATTCATGCGTTTACGGTGGTTCTCACCGTTCTTCGCGAGGATCTCCTGCTGTGCCCGGATGAGCTCACTTGCGGAAATCGGCTCCTTCGGTGCATCCGGGTAATACGGCATCTCTTTCGCAAACTTCGCTTTCTGGTCGGCAATCTGCCCGATTGCACGGCGGCGGTTGTAGAGGTCGTTTTCCTGCATCTCGAGCTCCTTGAGCTGCGGGCCTACGCCGATGATCTTCAAAAGCACCTCGGCTTTCTCGCGCGAAGACGCTTCCATAAATTTCGGCAGATCAATCGCGAGTTCTTCCACGAACTCGTTCAAGAGCTGCTGGCCGGCGCGCTTGCCGGTCGGGTCCGTGACCTTGAGGTCGCTGTTTTTGCCCTTGCGCTCCACCTCAAGCCCGTTACTCATGACAATATGTAAGTGCGGTGGGATCACCGACCCCTCTCTTACGGCCTGTGACGGGCGGTAGCGGTCGCCGCCCAGTGCCCAGGCGATACTGTCCAGCACGGAGGTCTTGCCCTGGTTGTTGCGTCCACCGATGATTGTCAGCCCGTTTTCGGACGGCTCAATCTTCACGGCCTTGACGCGCTTCACGTTCTCAATTTCGAGCTTGTTGATCTTCATCATTTCTTCAACACCTCATTCACGACTGTCTTATTGTTTTTTACAGTTGTACGCTTTGTCATGTTAAAACTCCTCCTTGAGCACGCGGCGAATGGCGTGGTTTCTGGCCTTATTTTCGATTTCTGTCAGCTTATCGGTCGAAAGCTTTTGCTTCTGAGCCATGTAATAAATTACGGATACGACCGCGCCGTACACGGCAATTAAATCATCTCCGAGTTTAATATTCGCGGTTACGTCGACGCCACCGTCCGGGTTTTGCTCTGCGAGCAAGAAAGACCCCTTGACATTCTCAAGAATTTTGTCTATACTCAAATCAGAGTGTTTATCCGACTCTTTCGCCGTTTCGACTGCTGCAACAGCCGAAGCGGCATTTTTCTTTTGAATGAGCTTTTCGTAAAGGCTCTGGGCGTCGTCGCGCAAGCTCTCGATATCGATAGAGAGGTCGCTGTACAGCTCCGTTTCTTCGCTGTTATCCGCGATGTTCATCGCCGCTTTCAACGCGTCTGCCATGCCGTCGAAGGCGGCTTCTACTTTGTGATACAGGTTCATGCGTTTCTTTCCTTTCTTTTTCTGTACGCATTGATGTTCACGATATTCCCGCACGACCGTGCGGCTTTTCTTTTCCTGCGCTGCGCGGCGACGAGCCGGTCGATAACGCTCTGGATCCCGAGCACGGACCCCATGACCGTCCCGATCAGCATCGCAAAGCCGAGCAGCTTGACTAAGATCATGCTTTACACTTCCTTCCAGAATCTAAATCTTCGGGTGGGTCACGCGGGTCCTGCCGTAACCTTCCGGCTTCTCGCCCCAGTCAAAGTTTGTCAGATGCAGGCCATAAGTTTTACGCCACATCATGTCCAGCGCCGCTTCCACGCATCTGCGGTTCTGCGCCACCTGCTCCGGCGTCTCGTCTAAGTATCGTACAATCACCGTCGGCGTGCCGAGGTCACGCTCTTTGCGCTTTTTAGGGGCTTTCTTCGCGGTCGTTTCTTTCATGAAAATCACCTCTTTTCTTTTTATGCGGTGTCGGTTTGTCCATATCCCGCAGCCCTCCCACCTGCCGCCCGTTCAATGACAAGAAAATAATCACTTCGGCGCAAACAAAATGAAATCATGGGAGGTAAGTTCCGGGCGGCATGGGGCAAGGCTGCGGGGTGGGTTGCAAATTTGTCGAGTTGACGTTACAATAATAAAAAAATGAAAGTAGGTGTAATCATGGAACTCGACAGTGCAACTTTGGTGGCTTTAATTGCTGCAATCGCTGCAATCATTGCGCCGGTTATAACAAGCTGTGTAACCGGCTTGCTCGAAAACCGCCGCCATAAATTGGATATATCAATCGAAAAAATGAAACTGGTATACCCGGAAAAGCAGCAGGCTTATTTAGCTTTAGCATCCGAGTTATCCCGCTTGGTAGATAGCAACGGGAACGGATATGATCGAATAAAATTGATTTCGCTCCTTAACCGTGCTTTAATACTCTGCGATGAAAAAACCGAAGAAGCTTTACTCGGCGTACGCAACGTGTGTTTCAACGGCGAGTCTCCTTGGAGTTATGCTGTATATGCACTTAGGCAAATGAGCCGTGAATTGCAAGATACGCAAGCACAAATAGACAAATCACACCGGCGCTGTAAATAGCCATAGCCACTCTTTTTCCGCTCCCGATCATAATAATCGAGAGCACCGAAACAAAAGTCAGCACACACAAACAAAAAATCATTGATGTTCTCACCTCTGCATCTCTTACCATTCCAAAAATGGGACGATTTTTACAAAAAAATTTTTGCCTTCTCGACATTGTTCGAGATATGTAGCACTGCGCAGATTTTATCGATCTCATCGGTATTAAAAGGCTTTTTTCCGTTGATTTTTGAAGAAAAAGAGTTTGGACTAATGCCGATGAGTTCTGCAAGCTGCTTTTGCGTAAGTGCATTCTGTGCAATTCTCGATCGAAGAAGATTTTTACTGACCACTTCACCACCTCCTTTTTGTCCCTTTATTGGGACGATTAAATCTTAACACATTTATTTGCGTGTGTCAACCCTATTTTGGGACAATATCAAAATATTTTTTGAAAAAGTATTGCTTATTTGGGACGATGGTGGTATGATGAGTGCAACGAGGTGAGAACATGAGTCAACGATCTGAACGTATTCTTAAATCGATCCAGAACGCTAAATTATCTTATGGCGTTCTCCACGAACTAACCGGTATTCCAAAATCGGCTCTACAAAGATATGCTACCGGTGAGACCGAGAAAATACCGATTGACAGACTTGAAATGATAGCAAAAGCCACTGGGGTTTCTGTTGAATACTTAATGGGATGGGACACGAAGGAATCTACTTTTCAAATCCCGCCGGGCTTTCAGCCCCTCCCGGAGACAGAGCTGCTGCCGCGCGTAGGACAAATCGCGTGTGGCGAGCCGATATTAGCGGAGCAGAATATAGAAGACTATGACCGCGTACCGACAGAATGGGGCGCACAATTTACGCTGATCTGCGCCGGCGACAGTATGGTGCCGCGCATTCAGGACGGCGACGTTGTGGCAATTCGCAAGCAGCCGAGCGTCGAAAATGGTGAAATTGCTGCCGTGCGCATCGGCGATGAAGCCACGCTGAAACACGTTTACTACTCGCCAGACAAGCTCATCCTGCAGCCCGAAAATCCCGCTTTTCCCCCTATCGTGCTGATTGGCGAGGAAATGAACACCGCAATCATAGAAGGCAAAGCCGTGGGACTGTGCAGGAAAATATAATTGAATAAAAGAAAGGTATATTGACATGAAAAAGGTAATGAGCGTAGTTCTTTGCATCGTCTTCGTCGCCTGTGCGGTTTGCGGGTGCTCGGGCGCGGCTTCGCAAAAGTTTCCACAGAAGTTCTCATTTCAGTATGGCGGCAAGGAAATAGCCATCGGCGACAACATCGACAAAGCAGTTGAATACCTCGGTGAGCCGGAATTTACAACGGACCCGGACGAATACGATTGTGTACGTTGGGGTTACGACGGTGTGACAATAAAACAACTTGACAGCACGATTATCAGCATTTCCATCTCTGACTCCCAAACGTATCAGATTTGCGGTATTCATTGTGGAGACAGCCACGAAAGCGTGGTTAAAAGGCTGCAAAAGCTCAGTGACAAAGTTTCTGATTCTGATGACTACACAATGTTCGCGGCTAAAATGAACGATGATGCCACGATCGGTGAAAGCATCGACGTGGATGTCCCATATAACGAAAGCATCGTTGTCACCGCTGATCCCGAGGAACTTTGGCATTATGGTGAAGTTTCTGTAATGTACGATGATAACGACAAAGTGGAACACATATCAACCAGTATTCTTATCGAAAGCATGTTTATGCCAAGCGAAGAAACAAGTGACGACACTGAAAGTTCTTCACAAGCCGCAGCAAGCTGGTCTATCGATGACTTCCTGATGTGGAATGAAGATGATGAATGTGAATATTCGTCAAATTTAATGTGGACTTCTGTTTCCGAAGCCGAAAAAGAACTCGGACCGCTTCACACGTATCGTGGCATCAAAATCGGCGATACCACTGAGAAACTTTTTGAAAATTATGACTTTTCCATGTCTGACGCGTATTTCGACGAAGATACCGACACCACAAATGCGGGCACGGCATACATGGAAAAATACACGTCTCTTGAAGACCGTATTCGGCACACAGATGAAATTCCTGCTGACTCATATCTGATGATTGTCACGTGGTGCTCCTATAATTCCGACACCCGAAAGCTGACCATGATGCAGGGCGACGGAACTGGTGGTGTTAGTCTCTACGTTGACGGTGTAGATGTAAGCTTGACGGACGGCGTTTTCTCTGTTGCGTTTGGATTAAATCAAGGCAAGGTCGCAGAGATCCTCTACTACGGTCAAGTGCCGCAGGGTGAAGCCGACAATAGCGCCGTTTCTTCTGAAACAGACACAGCCAAGACTTCTTCCGAAAGTACCCCGAATACCTTCTTGCTCAACCTTCCGGTTACGGAATATAGTATGTCCAACGGCACACGAGTTTCCGTGATCGTTGGTAAAGAAGTTCTTAAGCTGAGCACCGAAGAAGAGTTTGTATCATTCGTCGATGAAAAAATCGAGGGTAAAGATTATAACTGGTTCACTATCGATTTAATGGACGGTACAGGACTTGTTTTTGCCGGCTGCAATACTACCGTTTTTGATTACGGTGAAATTGATAAAGACGGTGCATTGTTAAAAAGCATTCACACCTACGTTCGTTCCGGCGACAGCTATGAGCTTGTTGAACAATAACTGAATTTTGGTCGCCTTTTGAAAAGGCGTGGATAGAAATACCGCCACCTCAGTGTCGCGCACCGGGATTTTTGTCGCCCTCCACCCGGAGGGCGTGGATAAAAAAGAAAAAGCCCCGCTGTGGGGCAAAAAGTTGAAAAATGGAAACTCAACATGTTATAATAATCATAGAGAAGGAGTTGATTTTATGCCGACGATTTCAATGTTCAGAGGAATTAAAGTTTGTATTTATTGGAGCGACCATATGCCGCCGCATTTCCACGCATTTTACGGCGGCGCTGAGGTTCTCGTATCCATCGAAGAATTGGAAGTGTTAGAGGGCTCAATGCCTTCTAAGCAACTGAAAATGCTTCTGGGCTGGGCAGCTTTCCATCAAGAGGAGCTCCGCGAGAACTGGGAGCTTGCAAGAAATCAGCAGGAGTTGTTCTCCATCGAGCCGCTGAGATAAGGAGGTTATACCATGGCAAACACAGTTGAATATTATCTTTCCAAAGGATTTGACCGCAAAGCCGCAGAATACTTTGCAGGCGGAAAGAAAAAGATCGTCGGTGTTGTTGCCAACCGTGACTTCACCCTGACGATCAGCTTCGATAACGGCGAAAAACGGCTTTACGATATGCGCCCGCTTCTCAAAAAAGGTACCGTTTTTGAGCCGTTCACCGATATGAAAAATTTCAGCCGGGTCTATGTAGACGACACCCATAGCATTGCGTGGGATATTGACCCGAATGTGGACAGTAATAAGGTCTGGAACAATAAAGTTGACCTTTGCGCAGATGAGTGCTATATCGACAGCGTGCCGATGAATTGAAGCCCGCCACAACACAAAAATAAAAAAAGCCCCGCCGGTGCTACCAACACCGACGAGGCTGCCCGGCGAACCGGGTGGACAATATAGTCCTCGACAAGCTATATTGTACCACCTGACCCGGGCAAAAGCAATAGCCCGGGCATTTTTATGCCCAAAATAGCCGCATATAAATAGAGCGGGATAAAAACAGGAGGTACATAAACAATGAGATACGCGATATATCTGCGCAAAAGCCGTGCGGATGATACGTCCGAGCCGCTGGAGGTGACCTTGCAGCGCCACCGCCAGATGCTCGAAAAATATATGCAGCAGCACGACATCGCCGTGCAGGACGAAGACGTTTTTGAAGAAGTCGTCTCCGGCGACAGCCTTTACGCGCGTCCGCAAATGCTGCGTCTGCTCGAGGCCGTCGAAGCGGGCACATATACCGGCGTTCTGTGCGTGGATATACAGCGCCTCGGGCGCGGTTCCATGCAGGACCAGGGCATGATCTTAGACGCGTTCAAGTGGTCTGACACGAAGATCATCACCCCCACGCGCACCTATGACCTCTCGAACGATATGGACGAGACCTACACCGAATTTGAAAGCTTCATGGGACGCCAGGAATACAAGATGATCAAAAAGCGCCTGCGCCGCGGATTGAACGCGACGATCGAAAACGGCGGCTATATCGCGAACGCACCGTATGGCTACGATAAAACCAAAATCGGTAAAACGCCCTCACTCAAAATCAACGAAGCCGAAGCGAAGTTTATTCACATGATTTTTGACCTCTACCAAAGCGGCATGGGTACGGCGACCATCGCAACGACGATCGACCGGCTCGGTGCAAGGCCGCACCGCGGCGAGCATTTTGCGCGCTCCACGGTGCTCAAGATACTCAAAAACGACGTGTACCGCGGGAAGATCGTCTGGAACCGAAAGACGTGCGTGCGCCCCGGACAGCGCGGAAATGAGCATCACCTCACGATCTACAACGCCCCCGAAAAGTGGACTGTTGTTGACGGGCTGCACCCGGCGATTATCGACGACGAGCAGTTTGAAGCCGTGCAGCGGATTCTTGCAGGGCACTATCACCCACCTGCAAACACCGGCAAGCGCATAAACCCCTTAGCCGGTCTCGTGCTTTGTGGAAACTGCGGGCGGCCTTTGCAGCGCATTGCAATTCAGTCTGCCGGAGGGCCCTTGCTCGGCTGCCAAGTGCCCGGGTGCATCGTGTCCAGCAAGCTCGAATACGTCGAGCAAGCCGTTCTGCGGGAAATCCAAAAGGAGTTTGATAAGCTCTGCGCCAACGCGGAGCAGAAGCAGCAGGAAAGCCAAATTGACTACGCAGCCATGGCGAAGTCCATAGATGCCGAAATCAGTACGGCACATCAGCAGCTCGGCCGCCTGTACGATCTGGTGGAACAGGGCGTGTACACCATCGAGGTGTTCAACGAGCGACGCGGCGCCTTGCTCAGCCGCATATCGGCGCTGGAAGATGAACGTAAGAACCTTGTCCCGCCCCAACAGCTCGACCTCGAAAAAATGCGTGCCAACATTGAAGCCGTGTTCGACGCCTACCCCACCGCCGACTTCAACACGAAGAACCAACTACTGAAATCCATCATCGATAAGATCGTATATAACAAGCAAAAAGGCGTTCAACCAAAAGGGTTTACCCTCGAGGTTTTTTTACATTGCCTGTACTTATAGCTTGCGCAATGCTTTGATAAAGACTGCTTAGAGGATTTACGTGTGCTGTTTCCCGCCTCGGTGCAGCCCGTTGTGGACGCTTCCGCTAATGTGCGGGTGCGGGACGTTGATGTAATCTCTGTGTACATTGATATGCAGCCGATCCCCTTTAACCGCGGGTATTACTCCATTGATCTCACGTTTTTCTTTGACGTATCTTTGGAGCTGTACGGCGGCGCGACAGTGGGCTGCGAACGCGTGAGCGGTATTTCAATTTTCAATAAGAAGGTCATTCTCTACGGCAGTGAGGGCAACGTGAAGATGTTTACAAGCGAGAGCTGCCGTGACGAAGCCGATTTACAGGGCAATAAGGTCTTACCCAAGGCGACTGTGCAGGTCGCGCAGCCGGTGGCGCTTTCCGCAAAGCTTTGCGAGCACTGCCGCTGCGGCTGCGAGCCCTGCTGCGTGATCCCGGACTGCATTGCAAGCCGTTACGGCGGCGCGTTTGAAACGGTAGAGCAGAAAAACACCGTATACGTGACGATCGGCCTGTTTACCATCGTGCAGATTGTGCGGAATGTGCAGATGCTCATTCCCGCGTTTGATTTCTGCATTCCGGATAAGGAATGCGTCACCTCCGGCGACAACCCCTGCGAGCTGTTCCGCAAGATTGATTTCCCGACCGACGAATTTTTCCCGCCGAAAGCGAGCGACTGCGGCTGTGGCTGCGGCAGACAAAATTAGAACCGCATTTGAATAATATAAGCCGTGCACTTTGAAAACAGGTGCACGGCTTACTTTTTTTATACTTTTGTCAGTCTTGCGAAGTTTGCAAACAGCTTTTTGGTGCCGACTTTGTCAAACGCGACTTCGAGCAGCGTATCGTTCGCCATCGGCGTGGCGGAAACGATGAGACCCGTGCCGAACGCCTTGTGCAGGACAGTATCGCCTACGCGGTATGTACCGGCAGGCGCGGGCTTTACGCGCGGCTTCGGCACGAATCCGCCGGCTTCCGCAACGGATTTTGTTTTCGGTGCTTCCCCGAACGGCTTCGCGCCGCCGAAGCTCGGCATAGAGACCGGGCGCGCGCTGTAATCGCGGGAGCGGGTGTGCTCGACGAGCGTCTCCGGGATTTCTTCCACAAAGCGTGAAACGCGGTTGCGGTTCGTCATGCCGAAGATCATGCGGGATTCCGCGTGGAAAATGTACAGCTCCTCTTTTGCACGCGTGATGGCAACATACGCCAAACGGCGTTCCTCCTCCACTTCGGACGGTACATATACGCTCGCCATGCCCGGGAAAATGTTTTCCTCCATGCCCGGCAGGAACACCACCGGGAATTCGAGACCTTTTGCGGAGTGCACCGTCATGAGCACGACGGAATCGGCGTTATTATCGTAATTATCGATGTCCGTGATGAGCGAAACTTCTTCGAGAAAATCCGAAAGCGTGCCTTCGGGGTTCTCCTCCTCAAAACGGCGCAGGTTGGAAGCAAGCTCCTGCACGTTCGCGGCGCGGTCTTCTGCGGATTCCGGGTCGTCGGTCTTAAGAAAATTCAGGTAATCGATGCGCTCCACAAGCTCGTCATAAAGCTCGCCGAGCGTGACTTTTTCGTCGTTGTTGAGCTCGATGAGTCCCTGCATCTGTGCGGCGAAAAGCGTCATTTTGTTTGCGGCACGGGACAGTGCGGGATAGTCTTTCGCGTGCGAGACGACCTCAAACAGTGTCTCACCCGTCTGCTGACCGATCTGCGCCGCGACTTCGACCGAGCGGTCGCCAATGCTGCGCTTCGGCGTGTTGATGATGCGGCGCAGGCGCATTTCATCACTCGGATTGTTGATAACGCTCAAATATGCGATCATCTCGCGGATCTCACGGCGCTCGTAGAAGCGCGTGCCGCCTATAATTCTATGCGGTACGCCGGATTTTGCAAAATTGCGTTCAAATGTCAGCGACTGTGAGTTCATGCGGTACAAAACAGCGTAATCAGAGAATTTCCGCCCCGCAGCAACGCCGTCTAAGATGATCTTCGTGATGCGCTCGGCTTCATCCGTTTCGTTTTCCGCCGTGTGCAGGTGGATCATGGCGCCGGTGCCGTTCTGTGTCCACAGTGTTTTGCCTTTTCTCTCGGTGTTATGCTCAATGACGGCGTTCGCAGCGTCCAGAATGTTCTGCGTCGAGCGATAATTCTGCTCCAAACGAATGACCGTCGCATTCTGAAACGTATTTTCAAAGCTCAGAATGTTTTCGATCGTCGCACCGCGGAATTTGTAGATGCTCTGGTCGTCGTCGCCGACTACGCAGAGGTTACCGCTTTTTTCGGCCAGCATGCGCACAAATGTGTACTGCGCATGGTTTGTGTCCTGATACTCGTCAACCATTAGGTAGCGGAAACGGTTCTGGTAGTATTCCAGAACGTCCGGGCACTTTTTGAAGAGCTCCACTACTTTATTGATGAGGTCGTCAAAGTCCATAGCATCAGCGTCTTCCAAACGCTTTTGGTACGTTGTATACGCGCGGGAGATAATCTTTAATCTGAAATCGTCGCCGACCGTGAGGGCGTACTCAGCAGGCGAGATTAAAGAATCCTTTGCCCGGGAAATCTCGTTCAAAATCGATTTTGGCGTGATGTTTTTTTCCGAAATATCGAGCTCTTTTAAGATGCTTTTCATCAAGCGGCGCTGGTCGTCGGTATCGTACACCGTAAAGTGCGAGGAATACCCGATGCGCTCGCCGTCACGGCGCAGAATACGCGCGCAGGTGGAGTGGAACGTCGATGCCCAAATGTCGTTGGCGGTCTCGCCCAGCATGGCACACAGGCGGTCTTTCAGCTCGCCTGCAGCCTTATTTGTAAAGGTAATAGCCATGATGCGCCACGGCGCGCAGGCAGAAACGCTCAAATGCTCCTGTGTTTCCGTTGTGAGCGGCGTGCCGTTTTCAATATAAGCTTTGCACGCGGCAATATCATTTTCATCGAGATCGTCACGCAGATAGGTGCTGTTGTACGCGTCACCGTAGCGCAGGATATTCGCGATGCGGTTGATGAGCACCGTTGTTTTTCCGCTGCCTGCGCCTGCCAAAATGAGCAGCGGGCCGTTTACGGTGAACACGGCCTGCTTTTGGCGGTCATTCATGCGTGCGAAGTCTTTTTCCAGCACCGCGCGGCGCAGTGCAAGGATTTCCGATTTATCCATAGGTTTAAATGATCTCCGTTCTGTTGGTTCTGTGTTTTCTCATTTTTCGGTTTCTATTTTACTATTGGTTTCTATTCTACTATATCTTGCGAAAAAGTTCAATCGAACATAGAAAATTCCCGGGGCGAGCTTTAAACCAACCCCGGGAGGCTTATGTGTAAGTCAATATGACTTTACAAAGCAACTTAACTTTGCAAAGTCAATGCGCTTTACATTATGCAAGCATCTTACGCACCATGTCGTAAAGTACGGGTTTCATATTATCTATTGTATCCGGTTTATTTTCAATCATCGTGGCAAAGCAAGTGGAACCGATGAGCTCAACCACCAAAAACACGCGCTTATATAAGACATCTTCTGTGCAGCCCACGGCGAGCGAGCTGCTCTCAATGGCAGTGACAAGCTTGTCCCACAACGGGTCTTCTCTTAGATCAAGCTGCTTTTCAATCATCGGCCAAGAGAAATTGCGCTCTAAAAGCCGCAGTGTCAGACGGCTTCTTTTAAAGTATTCCACGATGTAATCGACCATGAGGATGATGTCTTCTACAAAAACGCCGGTCTTATGCTCTTCCGCATATTCATAGGCCTCACTCAAAACACGCGCGGAAATGCGGTATGTGAGCTGCTGCAGAAGCTGGGTTTTATCGTGAAAATACAGATAAAACGTACCCTTTGCGACGTTCGCTTTCTTTACGATCTCATCGACCGAGGTCTTGTTAACGCCCTTTTCAAGGAAAAGCTGATAGGCCGCCTCGAGCAGCCCCTCCTTTTTTTGTTCTTTTTTCTGTTCAACACCGCCGCGCATGGCTGTGGCCTCCCAACATTCAAATCTACCTGTGTAATCACTTTATTTGTCTTATAGTATAAGGCGGATACACCGTAAAAAGCAAGCCAAAAACAACATTTTGTACAGATTTGAATAGAATGACTAATAGTCAATTTGTTTTGCCCACACAGTTCGTCATTTTTAATATTGACTATCGGTCATTTTTGGGCTAAACTACATAACGAAATAAACGGGATGGTTCCCGAATGAAAGGAGCGGTGCTAAATGGAGCACTTTGCACGATGGATCGTGAAGCGCAGAAAGCTGATTCTTGTTTTAGCGGTTCTGCTTTTGATCCCCTCGGTGTTCGGTGCGCTCGGCACCTACATTAACTACGATATTTTGACCTACCTGCCGAAAGATCTGGATTCCATGATCGGCGAGACGTATTTGGAGGATGACTTCAATATGGCATCGGTTTCCATGATTACGGTTGAAAACATGTCTACGCCTGATACCTTAAAACTGAAAAGCGATCTTGAAGGGGTCGAAGGCGTACAGAAGGTCATGTGGACGAGCGATTTTATCGACGTGACGACGCCGAAGGAAATGCTTCCGAGCGATATTCAGAAGTTCTTCTATAACGATTCCGGCGCAACGATGCTCATCGTTCAGTTCGATGCCCCGAGCGCAGATGCCAGAACGATGAACGCGCAGAAGCAAATCAAGAACATCTTGAATAAAGATTGCTTCATCGGTGGTATGTCGGCTATTTTGGAAGATACCAAGAGCCTCATCAATAAAGAAATGCCCTTGTATATCCTTTGCGCTGTGGGCGCTTCGTTGCTGATTCTGTTCCTCAGCCTGAAAGAAACGATTGTGCCGCTTATCTTTATGCTCGGCATGCTGTTCCCAATCGTCTATAACTTCGGCACGAACATTTTCCTCGGCCAAATCAGCTACATTACGGAAGCATTGGCAACGGTCCTGCAGCTCGGCGTTACGATGGACTTCTCCATCTTCCTGCTGCACCGTTACGAAGAAGAAAAGCGGACGGCGGCATCCGATGAGGACGCCATGGTGGCGGCTATTAAAAAGACGTTTTCCTCCATTACCGGCAGCTCCCTTACAACGATTGCGGGCTTCCTTGCCATGTGCACCATGCAGCTTACACTCGGCGAAGACATCGGCGTCGTCATGGCAAAGGGTGTTCTGCTCGGTGTTATCTGCACCATCACGGTTTTACCGTCCCTTATCATGACGTTCCGTCGTGCCATTGAAAAGCACACGCACCGCACGTTCATCCCGAAGCTCAAGCGTACCTCGAACTTCGTCGTGAAGCACCGTGTGCCGATTTTGATTGCGTTTATCATAATCTTCATTCCGTTCTTCATTGCACAATCAAAGACTTCCGTTTACTACACGATCTTTGATGCGCTTCCGCAGGACCTTCCCGGCATTGCGGGTACGAATCGCCTGAAGGAAGACTTCGATATGACAACGTCCCACTTCATCATTGTGGACGATACCCTTTCCGAAAAAAGCCTCTCCGATCTTTCCGATGAGTTGAGCGGCGTGGACGGCATTCACCAGGTTTTGAGCTATGAAAAGTTCGTCGGCGGCGCGATCCCGGAAATGTTTATTCCTGACGACGTGCGCGACATCTTCGAGGCCGGCGGCCACAAGATGATCCTTGCAAACTCCTCTTATAAGAGCGGCAGTGACGAGCAAAATAACCAGCTCTCCGAAATGATCGATATTGTGAAAAAGTACGACCCGAACGGCGTCATCACCGGTGAAGGCGCGATGACGAAAGATTTGATCGAGGTTGCGGATGTCGACTTCAATAACGTCAACATCACAAGTATCATCGTCGTGTTCGTCATTATCGCCATCGTGTTCCGCTCCGCTTCTGTTCCGGTGCTGCTCGTTGCGGCGATTGAAAGCGCCATCATGATCAACCTCGGCATTCCGTACTTCACCGGCACGACGCTGCCGTTTATTACAAGCATCGTTATCGGCACCATTCAGCTTGGTGCAACGGTCGACTATGCGATCCTCATGACCACGCGTTTCCGTGAAGAGCGTAACGCGGGTCACACTGCAAAGGAAGCGGCTCAAATTGCCGTTGAACAGTGCAGTCAGAGTATTTTAACAAGCGGTCTCACCTTTTTCGCGGCAACGTTCAGCGTGTCCCTCGTCTCCCGTATGGAGCTCATCGGCGTGCTGTGCAAGCTCATCAGCCGCGGCGCACTCATCAGTATGGCAGTTATCCTGCTTGTGTTGCCGGCACTGCTCGTCATCACGGAGCCAATCCTCAGAAAGACCACGTTCCATTGGCTGAAAAAGCCCGAAATCACCGAGAAAAAGGCATAATCGATTCAGAGAAAGGATCTCGATCAATATGAGTAAGTATCTTACAAAATCCGTTGCGGCTACGATTTCCGCACTTCTCCTCCTCGGCTGCGCTGCCCCGGCCTTCGCGGCGGATGCTGCCGTTGAGAAAAAAGAAACCTCTTATCTCATCCTGAACACAGACGGTTCCGTGCAGGAGCAGATCACCAGCGATTGGCTGCACAGCGATGACGGTTTTGATGCCGTTACCGACGAAAGCGACCTTTCCGATATCCAGAACCTCAAGAGCGACGTGATGCCGGAACAGTCCGGCAATACGCTCAAGTGGACGACGGACGAAACCGATATTTATTATCAGGGCAAGAACAGCGCACAAGCGCCGGTCGGCGTTTCCATCGAGTATACGCTGGACGGCAAGGCGGTTACGGCCGATGAACTCAAGGGTCAGAGCGGCCACCTTGTCGCAACCGTTAAGCTGACGAACAACACCGGCGAAGAAGTGACCGTAAACGGTAAAAAGCGCACCGTCTATACCCCGTTCTTTACCGTTGCGGCGGCTGTGCTGCCGAGCGAAAACTTCAAGAACATCACGACAGAGCACGGTCTTGTGGAGTCTGATTCCAAAACGCAGGTTGCCTGCTACCTTGCGATGCCGGGCATGAAGGAAGCCGTCAGCGACCTGCTCCCCGACAGCTTTGATAAGCTCGACGACCTGATGCTCGATACCCTTACCCTCGAAGCAGATGTTACGGACTGCACCGTCCCGACGTTTCTCTTCGCCGCGGCTCCGAGCCTTTCCGACCTCGACCTCGATGAGGTTTCCGACGAGCTTGGCGACACGATGGATGAGTTGACCGATGCAATCGATCAGCTGAAGGATGGTTCCGGCGCACTGGATGACGCTGTAGGCACACTTGTCGAAAGCCTTGACACGTTTGCTTCGAGTTACAGCCAGTTCGATGCCGGCGTGGACAGCGCTTTGAGCGGCACGCAGACGCTTGCAAACGGCACGGAGAACCTGCTTGAAAACGCACAGCTCTTGGCAACGAAGACCGGCGAGCTTTCCCTCGGCGCTATTCAACTGCAGAACAGTACCGCACAGCTTGCGGGCGTCATGAATCAGCAGCTTGTCCCGGGCCTTGTAGAGGCTTCCGAAAAGAAGACTGCGCTTGAAGACAAAATGACCGAGCTTTCCGGCAAGCTGGAGACCGTTGAAATCCCGGATATGACAGCACTCAAAGCACAGCTCGGCGCAGGCGCTGAACAGGTTTTTGATGGCGCGGCGAGCGGCGCAGCGAAAGCGGCTTCCGAAGCTGCTGCAAGCAATGCGGCGAAAGCGGCTTCCCAGAAGACGGCGGAAGCGATCAAAGGCAACGTTCAGCAGGCGGCCGATAATGCGGCAGTCGGCGCAGATCAGGTAGCAGATCAGGCGGCTGCACTTTCGACCGATGTATTCCAAGGCGGTTATAAGACGGCACTCGAAGAACTTTTAAGTGATCCGAATTTCCTTACTGAGGATCAAAAAAATGCAATCTTAGCAAAAATCGATGCTCCGGCTTCTCCGAGTAGCGAAATTACCGATACAGTTACAGCAAAACTTTCCGACGCAGCAACAGTTGCTGTAAAAGCGGCAATGGGTCAGGTTGTAAACGATATTGATTCGGATACGATTGCAAGCACGGTTGGCCCGAAGGTTGCTGAACAGGTTGCCCCGGCTGTTACGGAAAAAGTAACGTCTTCCGATGAACTTGCAGCGGCAAAGCAGAGCGCTGTGCAGCAGGTTGCAGCGGCAATTCCGGACATTAACACCGATGAGCTCAAGAGTTTGATGGGTGAATTCAAAGACCTCTCCTCGCAGGCAGGCGAAATGATGGGCAGTGTTGATACGCTGACCGGCGCGCTGTATAACGCAGAGAATCCGGCAGATACCAACACGGTTGTCGGTGCGGCCAACGCGATTTCCGACGGTGCTGCAAAGCTTGGCAGCGGTGCTTCTCAGCTTGCAACCGGTACCTCTGCATTCGCAACCGGCGTAGGCACGCTCGATGCAGGCACCAACCAACTGCTCGGCGGCATGGAGACGCTCTCCTCCTCCAGCAAGACCGTATCGAATGCGATCGGTCAGTTCCAGACCGGCGGCGCAGAACTTAAAGACGGCACGTCTGAACTCAGCGACGGCATGACGGAGTTCTCCGATACAATCAATGATAAGCTCGACGGCCTCAGCGAAATTACCGACCCGGATTCCACGCTGGCACGCGTGATTGACATCATGAAGGATCGTGCGGACAGCTTTAAGGGCTCCGGCCGCGCAGACGGTACGGATATGACCGTAAGCTACGTAATGCGCACCGCAACGGACTCGAGCAGCAACAGCACGAGCACCACGGAAGAAACCACGACCGAGACTGAAACCAAAGACAGCTTCTGGAACCGTGTGGCAAACCTCTTCTCTAAGTAATTTAAAATAAAGCAAAGGAAGCAGGAACACATCGAAAGTGCGCCTGCTTTTTTTTATTGCTTTTTTCGGTGAAACGGTGTATGATTATCGTGTTTAAATTAGCAGAAAATGAGGTTGAAAAATGAAAAAACTATGCACGCTGTTCCTCACATTTTTGAAGATCGGCGCTTTCACGTTCGGCGGCGGCTATGCGATGGTTGCCTTGCTGGAAAATGAATTTATCGCAAAGAAAAAGTGGATTGATAAAAAAGAGTTCCTCGACATGATCGCGATTGCGGAGTCTACGCCGGGCCCGATAGCTATTAACAGCGCAACGTATATCGGTTATCACATTGCCGGTGTGCCCGGCGCGGCGACGGCCACGCTTGGGGTGTGTATCCCTTCGTTTGTCATCATCTACCTCATTTCCCTATTCTTTGACCAGTTTTTGAGCTTGAAATTCGTTTCCTGCGCGTTCCGCGGAATTCAGGTGTGCGTTGTGTACCTCATCTTTTCCGCCGGTGTGCGCATGCTGAAAAGTCTTGAAAAGACGGCGTTCAATACCGTGCTTGTCACAGGCGTAGCGGTTTGCATGATAGCGTTTTCCGTTTTCGCGGTTTCGTTTTCGTCTATCTACTTTATTTTGCTTAGCGGTGTGGTTGGTCTTGCGGCCTACTTCATACAGCGCCTGCGTGGAAAAGGCGGTGACGTGAAATGATCTATTTTAAATTATTCCTGACCTTCCTTGAGATTGGCGCAGTGTCGTTCGGTGGCGGCTACGGCATGATCTCCATCATCCGCGAAGCCGTGCTCTCGAATCACTGGCTCACGGAAAGCGAGTTCATCAACTTCATTGCGGTGTCCGAATCGACCCCCGGCCCGCTTGCCGTCAACATGGCGACGTTCATCGGATCTTCGCAAGGCGGCGTGTTGGGCAGTCTGCTCGCGACTTTGGGCGTGGTGCTCCCCTCGTTCGTCATTATTTTGCTCATTGCGGCAGTGTTGAGTAATCTGCTGAAATACGCCGGTGTACAGGCATTCCTCTCCGGCGTGCGTCCGTGCGTAGTGGCGCTCATTTTGGCTACGGCGCTGACGATGGGTCTCAGCACGCTATTCGGCTTTACGACCATACGAAGCGCCCCCGAGGTCGATCTGCGCGGTGTTGTGATTTTGCTGCTGCTGATTACTTTGCACTTTGGCTATAAGCACTTTAAAAAGAAAGCACCCTCGCCCATTTTGATGATCGTGCTTTCCGCCGGTCTCGGCATTTTGTTCTACGCATTTTAAATTTTGGGAAAAGAAAAGACCTCTGCTCGGGCCAAACAGTCTTGAGCGGAGGCCTTTTCTGTACAAAAAATAGCGTTTAGCCGTTATTTCGGCTGCACTTTTCGGCGTCGATCGCAAGCACGATCATCAAAACGCACAGTGCGTCTGCGGGGTCGTATATGTTCAAAAGGTACGTGTCCGTCCAGTTGAACAGCTCTTTGGAGATGCTTGCCACATCGTGACCGCTTCCGGAAACAACGGTATAATCCCACTCCAAAACGTTGCCCTCCACATGCCAGCCGTTGCATTCTACGTTGTATTTCGGCTTAAAAAGTGCAAATTCGCGGCTGATGCAACCGACATATTGGTTTTTAAAATACATTTCGAATTTCGGCATGAACGTGAAGATGCGTTCTTTTACTGTGCCGACCTCTTCGCCGTAAGCGTCAAAAATTTTCAGGCAGTGTCCCCAGGAGAGCTGCCCTTTGACGACATACACCGTGTTGCCGTTCTCATCGTAAATATCGTAGCTGTCGAACCATGAAAAAAAGCGCTGTTTAAACCGTAAAATCATAAAAAATCCCCTACTTCTTGCCACTGTTTTCAATCGTATAGATCACACAGACGAACCCTGCGATGACCGCGAGCAGTATGGAGCCGCTTAACCCGTCGTTCATGGCAGCGCCGAGGAATAGCCCGACTATGGCGGCCAAGATGATTACAACGGCGGAACCGATTGTTTTCATGTTCACGACAAAATCTCCTCCACGTACTTCTTTAAGTCGATTGTACCACGCTGCGTGTCGGTTGGCAATAGACTTCTGCAAAAGTAAAAGAAAAGAATACGTTAAAAGCAGGTTAAAAACATGAAAAATATCCACATTTTTTAAGGTTTTCTATTGACATTTCCTTTGCGGTTTTATATAATTCAATTGTAAATCTGTCAAGCGCCCCGCGGTCACCCATCCTTCGGCCCGGGGTGCTATTTTTCTGAAAATAAAAAGGCGCAGAGCTCGCTTGGAAATCCCGGCAGCCCTGCGCCTTTTGCAGATCGGTCTTTCCTGCTTCTTCCGCCGCGTTGAACTTCGCCGCTTTCGCTTTCAGCGTTTCGTAGCACGGACATAAAGCAGAAAATATTTGAAAAACATCGTTTATTGATACATTAGCCCCGGCATTTTGACTTTATCTCTTCCGTCTGTGGGCATTTTTAAATCGCCCATGAGGCAGGCGTAAGAGATGGCACTTTTGCCAAAGCGACCATTGATACTGTGAGCCGAACAGGTCATTGCTCCGGACATGGACTTGGATGGTAGATTGCTACCAAACAGAATTTGTGAATGCAAATCTCAAAGCAGTTTGCTTCCTGCACGCTTTCTATCCTGCGGCTTGTGTCAGCACACATGCCGTTGTGCTCTGCGACATGAACGGCAGACAAACGCCGCTCTCACCTGCGCCGACCAGCAGCTCTGTGCCGCTCGGGCTGATCAGGAGAGGATACTTCTCACACAGATACACCGGGCCGTCCGTGACACCGTAGCTGTTACCGCCCACAAGCGACAAACTGAGCGTCACATAGCTTGGCCCGTCCGGAATCGTTTGAATCGCCCAGAAACCGCTCCACATCTCCTCGATGTCGTCGCTGTCTTCGTATGTCCACTCCAGATCGACTGTACCCCCCGTCTCATCCTCGAGATAGAAGCGCAGCGAGAAATAGGCATAGCGGCCGGTTTCCTTTACCATGGTTTCTGTGATCCAGCCCATGCCCGTACTCTGCGATCCGGCAAGGCCAAGCGCGGTCACGCCTGTCCAGCCATCAGAAAGCCAATCGGAAAATTCGGATGGGATATCATACCAGGCATATTCCGTAAAATCGAACGAAAGATAGTCACCGGCTTCCGATGTATACGGTGCAAGATGGCTCATCGCATCAAGCGAGGGATACCATTTGCAGGTGTTCCCGCTGTTGTCGGTGATAAAGACCTGGGTGTCGGCCTCATGCGCAATGCCGTCAAGATTCGCAAAGAGTAGCACCGGTTCGCCGCTCTCTGACCGGTAGAGAACCTCTGTGACCTCATCGGTCTGTGTTTTTTCGTTCCACTGCACACGGTTGATTGCAACCGTCGCGTTCTCGTCGACCGGCACAATGCAGTACAGATGCCCCGCGCTGCCGATGATGTGCTCATCGTTGATCTCTGCGATAAAGGGGTATTCGAGGAGCATTGCCTCATTGGTTTCCTGCAGCCACGCAGGGAAACCCGCCTCGAAACCCTCATCAAACAGACCGCCGACATAGCCGAGATACGCCGCGCCAAACATTGTCGTCGGAAAATCCATCCTGTCCCGCAACCATCCAAGCGATGTCTCTGCCTCCTGTGAAAACGCGTATTGCACCGGCGGCGTGTCCACGGTTTTATCCTGTGATACAAAATCGTTCCCGTCGCTCTGTAATACAGCTTCCGCCTGTTGGCTTTCCGGAGTTTTTTTGTGGGCAGTATTTATTTTGGGTTCGTCAGACTCCGTTTGCGTCTTCTGTGTACAGGCGCAAAGCGACAATAACAGAACCAGTGCCAGCAATAGCGCGAACATGCGTCTGGGTGTTGTTTTCATAGCCACTCCTTTCAGAATTTTCCGCTTCGGCCGGAACCGCCTCCGCCGGATTCGCTTTGGCTGCTCCCGCCGCCGGAAGAGCTGCGCTCAATCTTCCGGCTGGAGGTCGTCTTATGGGTAAAATGATCTGTTTGCTCTGTAAGCTGAAGTCCCGCGGAAACATAGGCGTTAGCGGTTGCTTTTTTTGATACATTTTCCATTTTCTGCCATATCACAGCGACGATCACGATTGCTGCCAGTAGGGAAAGACCGATCACGATAAGGATCGGAAAAAACAAACTCGCTCGAACCGGCTTTCCTGAGGCTGCTTTTTCCAGATAGACGCTGCATTCTTTGATGTAATCCTCAAAGCCGCCGTACCAGTCGTTTTCACCGAAGTTATCGAGGAATACCTTTTCCAGTTTCTGCTGACCATAGCTGTTGAACGCATACTCGCAGCGTGAGCCATAGCAGAACATCGCCCAGTCGCGATCATCCATGCTGAGCAGGAGCATGATCCCGTCGCGGTCCGGTCCTTCGCCCATCGTGTATTCGTGATAGATGGTATAGGTTGCCTTATAGACACCTTCAGAATGGAAGTCACGATAATCCTCTACGGTTACGATATATACACCGATGTCGTATTTTTGGGAGACGGTTTCCGCCATCTTTTCCAGCATCATATTTTCGTTTTCGCTGAGAAGTCCGGCCTCATCCGTCACATAATAAAGCTGTGCACCTGTCTGCTCGGTTGCGGATACATTCACGCAGAATACAAGCGCGATTATAAACGTCAGCAGGAGACAGCGTATTCTCTCTTTCATTTTTCCGCCCTCCCTAGTGTGCCAAAAGCAGCAGCGCAGTCACGCCGATGGCACTGAGTGACGCCGCGATTGCTGCAAACAAACCGACAACCCGCTTCGTGCTGACAGGAAGGTTGCCTACCAACTTACCTGTCTGACCATTCATGGCAAAAAGGAAATCTTTTCCTTCCCACTTTGTATTCAAGATCCAGACGGGAAGCAACGCGTAATGCACTTTGCCGCGCTTCAAACAGATGTCTCGGCTCGTTTCATTGCAGGTGGTGTAATTCGAAACCGTGCTTTCCAGCGCAGACACCAGCGAACCCGCGCAGCGCTTGTCTGCCCGCTCCCGGCTGTTTTCAACGCTCACATCATATTTGTCTGCCAGAAATCCGGGCAGATACGCCGTGGAAAACGGCTTTAAGTCTGTATAGTCATACGGTTCGATGGAATCCATGTAGTCGTCCGGCATTTTGCTTGACGCGTCCACCGGGATTTTCTCAAAGCCAATAGAACCGGCGCGGCGCACATCGTAGTGGCTTGTCTCCGTGATTTCATAATCTCCCGAGGTGTACTTATGTACAGTGGTAGCATGGAACTGCACGCTTCCGCTGGCCGCACCGTCATACATCCAGAAGGGTACATACACGCCTTTGACCTCCTCAAGATGATTGGACTTGGAGAACGTTGACGGCAACAGCGGCTTTTTGCGATAGTGTTTCTTCAGCGCCTTGATGGCATCCTCCTTGCTCAGCTTAAAGGGAAGCACAAAATCAGGTTTCAAAACGCCGGCGAACTGACCCGGAAGCACCGACGGATTTCCGCAGTATGGGCAGGATGTAGCCGCAGTCGTCGCGTCGCAGAGCAGCTCCGCGCCGCACGACGGGCAGCTGTAAGCCTTCATGTCAGCCGCGTCCGTGCCCCAGTCCTCGTTCAAACCGGAAGTGTCCCAGTCAGAGCCGCCTGCGGCGGCCTTTTGTTTTTCCGCTTCGGCAGATTTTTGAGCCGCTTCTGTTTCTTCCTGCTTCTGCGCCGCTTCCGCTGCTTTTGTTTCTTTTTCCGCATAGAGCGCTTCAATTTCTGCGACATCGAAGCTTGAGCCGCAGTAATCGCACTCCAGCCTGCCGGATTCTCCTACAAAATGGAGTGGTCCCGTGCAGGCGGGGCATTGATAATTTGTGATTTGTGTTGCCATCTAAGTTCCTCACTTCCCAGTTGGCGTTACAGCCCGCAAGCGCAGTCCGTAGTGCCGAACACAGTTATAACCGCATTTTCCGGATATGTCCCGCAAACTCACTGTTTGTGATAAATTGCATCCGTGTCCTTTATGACGTTTTCTTCCGAATCGTACAAGATGCGCATGTCAGCCGCTGTATGGTCACTGTTGACAAGTATAATGGTAATCAGCTTTTCAGCCTTTTCTGCAATTTCGTCGTAAACGCAGTCTGCATCGCAACCAAAGTCAAAGCTCTTTGTCCGGAACGCGGACTCGGCAAAAATGCTCCAGCTGTACCATTCTTGTGTCTCGTTGTTCCACCACATAGTACAACAGTTCATACCGCTTTTGTCCTCATTTGCGACAAACTCATATTTTTGCAGGCCGTCCTCCGTAATCCACGTGCCTTCCAGCAACGCAAAGACCTCCTGTGCTTCCTTTTGGCTTTCGGCTTTTCTGTCGGCTTCCGCTTGCAGCTCGGCCGCACTGTAATACGCTTCGCGGTCTCCCGTTTCGCTCCAGCCTTCATCGTACCAAAACACGTCTGCCAGCCATGCAAACTGCGAGGAGTCCAGATAACGCAGACGATAGATGATATCGTGCGCCCTGTCCTCGATTGTCAGCCCGCTGATCTTTTCGGCAAAATCCGCCTGAACGGTCAGAACACCGTTTCGGAACGTATGGTCAAACTGATCGCCCAAATCTTCAAAATTCGCGTCGTAGCAGCGGATGGGATTGTCTTTGAACTGTACGCCGCGATAATAGAGCCTCATTGTCCCTTGGCTGTAAATGGTTTTTGTAATGTGGAAATCGTCAAAAAGGACCGATGTTTCCGGGTATTGATAGGTGCATCCGTCGACCTGACCGCAGGAGGTCAGACCGAGCAGGCTCATACCCAGACCTGCTGCGATGAGGAGCGCTTTGAACTTCACCGCATCACCCCCCCCCGCTTTTTCGCGAATAACCGGATTCTCCCGCTCCAAATTGGAGCGGGAGCCGTTTTTTATTGGAACGTCATATTGTTGAGAATGATATCCGGCATCGTTCCCGGTACACAGTCCATATCCCGAAGGCCGATGGAAAGGGCACGGCCGTCGTCAAGCTGCGCGATATACTGGATCCAATCATAGCCGATTCTTTTGTAGGTGCGGCCATGGAAGGTGATGCCGCCGATCACGCGGTCCTCGATATCCTTGTAGTTTTCGAAGCTGTCCTTGTAGGAATCAAATTTTTCAACGTTCTCCCTCACCTCAAACTGGATGGCGCCCGCACCAAACGCTGTGGGATCGTCGTTTTCCACCAGGCAGCGCCCACTATCATCGAACGACCAGCCAGATACCGGGATCTTCGTCATGATCTTGACCTTAACATCATCTTTTGCAAACTGGGCGATTTCCACGGAGAAGTCTTTCATCTCGGCGTTTGCAGACGTTGCCTTGTTCGCCTCGGCAGCCTCGGCCTTCACGATGTCCAGATACTTTTCTATGGCTTCTGTGCCGGAGAAGCCGCTGGTGTTGTACGCACTCACCGTATAAACGCCCGGAGTCTTTTCACAGAAGTTAACGTAGATGAAATGGGAGTCATCGTCCTTGGATATCCATTTGTAGTAGCGGTAGTTTGCCTTCATGTGGTCGCTGTACTCTTCCTTGACAAACTCGCCTTCTACGCCGAAGTAGGCAACGATATCCTCGTAAGTAGCGTCAAAAATATTATTATTGACCTCGTTCATCCAAACGTAGCCCTTTTGCACCTGCTCCTCGGTCACGATGCCGTTTCCGCCGGGAGCTGCCGCATTCGTCTGGTTGGTCGGAGCATTCTCCTCCGAAACACCTTCTCCGATGGCATCCGGCATAGACTTGCCTGCGTCAATCAGAGGTAGATACCAGTCGGTATACCGGTAGGGATACGCATCTTCCTCCATGTCTTTCCAATAAAGACCCCACGGGCGCAGATAAATGTCATAGTGGAATTCGTCATCGCCGTCTTCATAGTCGCCGCTGATCCAGATCATATCATCGTAGTCCAAAAGACCGGGGTCAACGATCCAATCGGCATGCTCCAGTGTTACGTTTGTAAACCAGCCACCCTCGGACATCACCGTACCGTGCTCGCCGGTTCCGGCTTCGCTCAGACTGACCTGCGCGGAAGCCATAGGTTTGGATCTCGTGTAGTCCTCATCCCAAAGCTCGATTGTGCCTGTGTAGTCTGTGTCTAAATCAATGACGCCGCAGACATCCCACCAGTCGCCTTCCATGCTTTCATAATCGCCGTAGCAACCGCTCATCTTCCACCAGCCGTACCATTCGCCGTTCCACCAATCGAGCAATGTGTCTCCGGTCGTATTGGTGGTCTCCGGTTCCGTATGGGAGACCGTTTCCCGGCTGAGCGTAGCCGGGTCAACGGTGATTGTACCTTTTTTGCTGCCGAGAAATTCCTCAAAGGTCGCTTTGACTTCACTGGTCGTGTCTTTTAGCACGAAGGCCGTCCGCACTTCCAGCGTTGCACCTGGCGCAACATCCGTAAACTGATCGCTCACTACGGTTTCAAGGTTCTCATAGTCCGTGATAATAGATGCAGCTTCCAGTTCTACACCGTTTTGCATAACCGTCTCATCGACACTCCAGAGATATGAGGCGTTTTCCTTGCTGTTGTTTGTGAAGTCCAGTGTCAGAACGATTGCGTCGTTTCCGTCCGAATCTTCCATGATGCATGCGCCCTTGTAGAGCAGCTCATAGTCACCGAGCTTGATTAAATTGGAGTCTTTCCCCTCCTTATCCTTTCCGCAGGCGGTGAGGCCGCTGAGCAGCATCAGTGCCGTAAGAATCAGGCATAGAAGCTTGGTCTTCGTCTGTTTCATAATTTCCTCCCAATATCCTTCAGGGTTGCACAAATCTGCCGATCAGCAGAAAACAACGTATAATCCCGGCAAAAAACAGCCGTGCCTACCTGAGACATTTTTTCTTATTTCTTTTCGCGCCGGATAAGGTTTCCGTCCTTGTCGGTAAACTTACCGCAGAGAATCTTGATAAAGTCGACAAGATATCCGATGCCGAACAGACCGGCCGTCAGCGTGTAGAGAATGCCTGTGCCAATCTTACCGACATAGTAGCGGTGGACGCCAAGACCGCCAAGGAAGAAGCAAAGCAGGAATGTTGTCATCCAGTCCTTCGTTTCGACCGGAACCTCCGGCGCAACATAGTCCTCTACTGCCTCACCGTTCAAAATCTTCTTCACGGTTTCCGTTACGGTGTCAATATAGGCGCCACGCTCCGTTGCAAGACCGACCGTCGCACCCTTGAGACCCTTGCGCAGTGCGCTGTTCTTATCAACGCGCATACCGCCAACCGACATCTTGGCCTCCGTAATGACCGGCTGAATCCGAATGTGTGTGCCATCCTTGAGGTAAAGCCAGAGACCAACGTCCACATTTGGTTCTTTCTCAAACGAGATGCGCTGTCCGGGAACGCCGCCTTTGATCTGGAATGGCATCTGGAACGCTGCTCTGCGCGCATTGAGTTTCTGCATGATTTCTTCCAGTGAGGTAGAATAGGGAAGGTCAAATTCACGGGGACTGGTAGCGAATGCAACGTCTTTCATACTGCCTGTAAGGTTATTCATCGTTTTTTCTCCTTTCTAAAAGGTCAGAGGGCGGATAGTGTTAATGGTAAGCTACACGGCTATTTTTTCGTAAAGGTGCCGCTGATGCCGTAGCCGGAATTCTCATTCATGGTAAGGCTGTTTCCATCTACGGAGAATGTATAAGTAGATGGATCACTCCATGCCTCCAGTGTCACCGTAAGCTGATCACCTTCAATGGTGTACGTACCGTCCTGCTTCATATAAGCATTTTCCATGGTGCATTTGCCGCTTCCGTTGAATGTCCATGTGATCGTACCGTCTGCGCCAAGTTCGGCGGACCATGTTCCGGCTAACGCATCCTTGCTACCACAGGCAGAAAGTGTTAAAAGCGTAACCACAATCAGAAGCAATGCTACAAACTTTTTCATTATTTTGTCCTTCTTTCTTTAATTATCATTTGATGGATATTTATCCTCTTACCGCGCCACCGCAATATTCACAACAGCCGTTCACGTCCGGTGTGGTCGTTGCGCCGCAGTAGGGACAGGTGACTGCCGTTTTAGGTGCGGCCTCCTGTTCAATCTGCTGGCGCACATCCCTGCGGACCTGCGTCAGAACCTGCCGGATTTCCTCGCCGAGCTTTTTGCAATTGCGGTACTCAACGTTAGTCTCCGGATTGCATCGGGTCGTCATTCCCGGTCGCATTGCGGGAGGCGGTGTAATATCTACGGAATCGGAATTGATCTTGAAGCGTATTTCGTCAAAGTAATCGTTGTTGACGAATATGGTGATGTAGAAATCATAGGAGTATTCATACCGCGGGGGATTGTAGCTAATCTCCCTACCGTCCTTATCCTCACGCTTAAGTTCCGTGCGGTTCTCGTCAATGTCGAGATTACAGCCGGTCACGTCTGCAAAATCCAAAACATCCGGGTTGGCTTCCACGAGATTTCTGGCACGTGTCACCATGAATTTTCCCGCGTCCTCGTCAAGAAGCACCTTGGTGTCCGCGCCGAGCGTTCTGGTTGTGTGGAATGCCGCGACCTTTTTCTGGTTTTCTTCCCTGTAATCAAGCTGTGCCTTGATTTCCTCAACAGTGCTGTTGCGTCGATCAGAGAACCAAGGGGAAAGCTTTTGGGCGCAGTTTTTGCAGAGATTGCCGTTTTCAAGCTTGCGGTTGCCAAGTAACCCTATTTTTTCTCCGCAAATATCGCAATATTTTTTATCAAACAGTCCCATATATATCAAACTCCTTTGTGTATGCTACTTGAATTATACGGTTACTGCGTGTCTGCCTTGGAATTGAGTACCGCACCGTAGATATACAAGGCCGGAATAGCTATTCCTGTCAGGATGCTTACGACATTAAACTCGCCGCCGTTGACCAGACTCATCACAATGCTCAATACGCTGAATACGGCCACAATCACGCCCCACACGATGAGCTTTCCTGCTTTTTCGCTGCGCTTACTGTGTTTAATGCCTTTGATTCCGGCAATCATCTGGCAAATTCCTCCGACCAGCGTCAGGAACAGCGCCGCCCAATATGGAAATGTCAGACCGGATTCCGCACCGAGTCCTGCCGCCAATACACCCAGTCCACCGACCAAAACACCCGCAATGATGGAAAATACTGCGGCAATGATCATCAGAATTCCGGTAACCTTCAAAAATTTATGCCCTTTCATGGTAAATCCTCCTGTTACAATAAATCGTATGGTTCGTTTTTATTCTTTCGCAGGGTGTTTGGCCCCACATTCTGCGCAAAATGTACGACTGCCGTTTGGCATACCTCGCATTACTCCGTTTCAAGGTTTGACGTGGCATAAGCTTCTTCGGCAATACGCAGCACCAAAGTCTCCAGCGCTTCTGCATGGCTGCCGCTGAACTTTTGAATCTCGTTCCCGTCATCGGTGTGCCAAATGACCCGGATTTCGCTGTCGGTCTCGTCCTGGACATTTGGAGACGGCTTTCGGTACGCGGGCAGATCCGACTCTGCCAGCATATTCTGAAGTTCAAACCATTGCACCCACGTAAGCTGCCAAGGGATTGGGTTGGAAAACGCATCCGTTTCGCTTTCTCTCATCTCGTCGCCGGATTGGTCCGGAAACCGGCCGGTCAGCAGAGGCATATCCTTCTCCCGGTAGAATTTCAGAGAAAAGCAGCTGTAAAAATTCCTGTGGTTCTGTCGCCACTCAAATTCCACCAGATCTTTTCCTGCTCTGTATGTATCCGGGTTTTCCATCCTACCTTCATCTTGAATCCGGCTATCGACAAAATATCGATACAGTGATACGCCCGCCAGTGCGATAAACACAACCGCCGACACGATGGTCAGAGCGATTATGGATGCTTTTCTCACTTCAAGTCCCCGTCGTCAAACGGATCGCCACATTCCGGGCAGAACTTGGGCGGGTGTGTCGGGTCAGCCGGCTCCCAACCGCATTTGTCGCATTTGTACTGCGGAACACCGGCCGGTTTTGGTTTGCCGCATTCAGCGCAAAACTTTCCTTTGTTCACCGCACCGCAGCTACACGTCCAGCCGTTTGCCTGCGATTCCGGCTTTTTGGTGCCGCATTCCGGGCAGAATTTTCCGGTTGCCGTCGCGCCGCACTGCGGACATTTCCAGCTTTCGGCGGCAGGCTTTGGTTCCGGCTTTTTACTGCCACAGTTCGGGCAGAATTTTCCGGTAATACCGCTCTGTCCACACGAACAGTTCCATCCTTCAGCAGCTGCCGGAGCAGGCTGCGCTGCTTGCTGCTGTGCGCCCATCTGATAGAGATTCTGCGCGTTCATGCCGCCCGCCTGACCTGCCATGTTCATGCCCATAAACGCCATTGCAGGGCCTGCACTCTGATTCGACGCCGCAGATTGCATCGCGGAAGCCTGTGCACCGACAAGATAGGCTGCCGCTCTCGTCGGATCCATAAACGCCGTATTACGCTGCAACTCCTTAATCATCTGCTCATCCTCTTCGCTCGCCTTGACCGACGAAACGCCAAAGGAAACGATCTCAAGTCCACGCAGGCAGCGCCATTTTCCGGATAAAACTTCATTCAATGCCTCGGCCAGTTCCATTGTATGACCGGGTAGCGCGGAATAGCGGATTCCCATGTCGGAAATCTTCGCAAACGCGGGCTGAAGCGCCGTCAAAAGCTCGGTTTTCAGCTGACCGTCCAGACGGTCGCGGGTATAGTCTTCACTGACGTTGCCGCATACGTTCGTGTAGAACAGAATCGGGTCACTGATTCGGTAACTGTACTCGCCGAAGCAACGAATGGCGATGTCAATGTCAATGCCCGCGCGCTGGTCGACAACGCGGAACGGCACCGGAGAGGGCGTGCCGTACTTATTGCCAATGAGCTCTTTCGTGTTAAAATAGTAGACACGCTGATCTTTGGGCGGCTCGCCGCCGAAAGTAAAGCGTTTGCCGATATTCTTGAACGTGTCTAAGATGCTGGTTCCCAACTCACCGGAGAAGATCGTCGGCTCCGTCGAGCTGTCATAGACAAACTCACCCGGCACGGCGCAAAGCTCCGCAACCTTGCCCTGATCAACAATGATCATACACTGTCCGTCCGCCACCGCAACGACGGAACCGTTCGAGATGATGTTTTCGCTTCCCTTTGTGTTGCTGCTGCGTCCGGAAACGCGCCGCTGTCCCTTGACCGCCATAACGTTTTCCGGAATTGATTCACAGTAAAAATACTCTTTCCATTGGTCGGCCATTACGCCGCCGGCCGCACCCAATGCTGCTTTAATGAGTCCCATTTTCTGTACTCCCTTTCTTTATTTACTATGCCCACGGATCTTCCGCCGCGGGAATACGGATGCCGCTGAGAATACTGGAATATTCCCAGAGGAACCATTCGCCGGTCGAAGCCTTCTGCCGCAATTTCATGGGACGCGGTGAACCCGCGCCGGACGTTTTAAGAAACACGCGCATATAGCCCGGCTCTATATCCTGAGGTCTGGGGTCTGCCAGCACGTTCAGCGTGTATGGCACGCACGGCTGATACCCATTTTCCGGCGTTGCGCCTTCAAAATATGCAAGCGGCAGATAGACCTTGCCGCGCAGTCGGTCGCGCAGAAACTGACAGTCATACGGTGTCATGGGCTTAGGACCGCGCAGAAGGTTCATCGCGGCAACGCCTGCATCTTTGTCCCTGTCAAACAGCGCCAGTGCACACAGAAACAGTGCGCAGATATGTTCCGGCTGCCGCCCTTTAGCGGCAAGAATTTCAAATTCCTGCAAATTTTCCGGAATTTTCTGAATTACAACCTGCAACATAACCACTCCTTTCTAAATGTATATCAATCACACCTGTGAAATAGATCTGTGATCCCAGCGTGTAATAGAATTATCAATCTGCCAATCTTTCATGAACGGCCGCTCATTGGCGGGACGCGCTGTACGATGAGCTAACCTCTTCACTGTCCGAAAAGAATGTCCGTTAAACCTGTCTTTTTTTCTTTTTCCAAACGAGTAGAAAAACGACGACAGCAACAATCAAAAGCGTTGGCACAAGTGTGCATACAAGGATTGTTCCCACGGAGAAGCTGCGTTCTGCCGCCTGCACATTGTTCTTTTCGTTCTTTTGAGGAACATCTTTACCGACAGCGTTCTCACCAAATCCGCTCTTTTCGCCCCTATCTCCATTCTTTCCGTCGCTATCCGATGTCCCCGAAATTGATGCGCCGGGTGAAGCCGTAGGCGAAATACCCGGCGAGGCCGAGGCAGCTGTATTAGGCGACGCCGTGGGCGAGGCTGTGGCGGATGTGCGTGGTGGAGCCGTAGGCGCCGGAGTCGGTGTTGTGCGCGGAGCCGCTGTCGTTCCCGGTTTGAGCTTGGGAATTGGATTTGTGCGTATCGTGCCGCACATATTGCATATCCATTGCATAACTCCCTCTTGGCTTGTTGTCGGTTGTGCGACCACTTTCCCGGCGCCCCAATTGTGATCCGTCTTGGCAATCGGTTTTGTCTCCGTTACACTGCATTGCGTACACTCCCGCTTTTGAATGCCGGTCTCCATGCAGGTAGGCTGCGTCGTGGTGAACCACGCGCCGAATTTATGTCCCGTCTTGGCGATCGATTTTGTCTCCGTCACACTGCATTGTGTACACTCCCGCTTTTGGATGCCGTTTGCCATGCAGGTGGGCTGCGTCGTAGTAAACCATGCGCCGAATTTGTGATCCGTCTTGGCAATCGATTTTGTCTCCGTCGCACCGCAGCGCGTGCACTCACGTTTTTGGATGCCGTTCGCCATGCAGGTAGGCTGTGTCGTAGTAAACCATGCGCCGAATTTGTGACCCAGCGCAGACATTGTGACGGTGTCTCCTTCCGTACCGCAGTCATCACAGATAAAACGGGTGTATCCTGAAGTAGTACAGGTCGCGAATACGCGGTTATCAATAACCCAATAATGATCCGTTGGCGGTGCGGGCATTTCATACCACTTGTTGCATGTACTGCAATACGCTCGCTTCGTGCCGGATTGTGTACAGGTAGGTTCTTTACCCTGAACAACTTCCCACGGTCCAAAGCTGTGGGGCATGGCAGGGTCAGTTTGATAAGTGCATCTCATCCCACAGACGGTACATTCCAGTACATAGTATCCTCCCCTCAGGCAGGTTGGCTTTTCCTCATCGGTCTGTATAATGTTTTCATGATGTTCCGGATTACTGTCTTCCGGCGAGCACGCAAGCGCGGTAATCGCGGACAGCGCCGCCATGAGTGCAAATACCAGAAATATTAGAATCAATCGCAGTAGTTTTTTCATTTCTCACCCATCCTTTCAAAGCGTGTCAATTACGCCCGCGAGGTAAGTCGGCGATACCGATGCATAAATAAAGTTATCAACCAGCTGATCCTTTACCGCCTGCCGCACTTCGGAGGCAAGCAGTTTATCCGCGTCCTCATCCACCAAAAGCAGAACCTTACACGTCCAACCGAGTTGCTTTACGGCACTGCAGATCTTGAGTCTCTCACTCAGCTTCCAGATTCCCTGTCGGATGACCTCCATCACCAACACATTGGCACGGCAGGTCCGGCACAACGCCAGCGTTTCTTCCGGCTTTGAAGAACGGTAGATAAGGAAATCCGGGTCGCATCCCGAAAGTGATTGCATGACCGCCTCCGACAGAAGTCCGCCCTTCATATCCAATACAATTCTTCGCATTTGTGCTTTTCCACCGCCTTTCTCTTCCTTTGAATCCTTCATCTATATTTTAGCCGTTATCTTCCATTTCCGCCCCCGCCAATTGGATAGGATTTGTAATTATTTTCCGTTGCAAAGCCAAATTTTGTCACAGTTCTCTGTATAAAGAGGACAAAACGTGTTGCCTTTTGTCTATCCGCATGATATACTATCCATATAAATATACTGATTTTTTGAGGGCATGCGGCATGAGCAAAACGACGAAACGAAGCCTTTTGTACGCCTTGGGCTTGCTGGTGCTCATTGCGTTTGCCATGTGGCTCCGATATGCAAGCCGGTATTATTTTCATTCTCCGGCTGCCAGCTACCTGCGAAGCGCAATCTATTTGTTTTTGTTCAGCGTGTGGTGCTACTCTCTTTGGACGCGCATCGTACAGGTACAGGTGCGGCACTACATGCTGGCGATTTCGGCGCTGATGGTGCTGTGGATTCTGCTGCGCTCAATCAAGTTTTCCATTGATAACATAGATGCAGAACGCCTGCTGTGGTATTCCTATTATTTTCCGATGCTGTTTATCCCCATGCTGTCGGTCTTCGTTTCCCAGTCGCTGGGCAAGGGAGAAGACTTTCGTCTGCCGCGATGGACAAAACTTCTGTATCTTCCGACATTGCTGCTGCTTTTGCTCGTTCTGACCAATGATCTGCACCAGCAAGTGTTTTCCTTCCCATCCGGCATTTTATCGGACCGGGAGTATCGGTATGAGGTCGGTTTTTTCTTCGTGTTGGGCTGGGAAGCTCTGTGCGCAGGGTTTGCGTTTCTTTCGATGGTGAAAAACTGTCGTATCCCGCATAGCAGGAGAATTCGCTGGTTGCCGCTGGTTCCGTTTGCGCTTTCGCTGGCATATGTTTATACGTATGCCCAAAATGTCTATTGGGTCTGGGTGCTCGCGGGCGATATGACCGTGTCACAGTGCCTGATTTTTGCAAGCATCCTTGAATGCTGCATTCAAAGCGGACTGATTCATTCCAACCTCGGATACGATGAGCTCTTTGAAGCGACGAGCCTGCCTGTTCAGATTACCGATCAAGCGTTCTGCTCCAAATATGTATCTGCCGCCATGCAGGGGACTTTGCCGCAAAGTAAGCTAAGGCATATACAGCAGGATACCGTCTATCTGGATGACGACACACTTTTGAAACGGCATAAGTTGCGCCGCGGCGCGTGCTGCTTCAAAACACAGACCAAAAGGAAATTCGTGCAACCGCAGCGTTGTGGGAGCAATCCATTTCAGTGCTTTACCGCTCCAGTCAGATGAGAGCGCAATCCGAACCGTTGGAAGCCGCAAAAGAACGAGCGGAAAAGCTTGGCGTCAGAGTTCTGCTGGCAGGAGATGAGCCGCGAACGCAGCGTATGCGCGCACTGATTGCACTGGCAATCAGCGAATGTGCATCGAACTGTGTCCGTCACGCCGATGGAACAGAGCTGTATGTGTGCTTTTGGCAAAAGCCGGACTGCATAGCGGTCTCCTTAACCAACAACGGTGCGGCACCAAAGGGAAAAATCACAGAGGGCGGAGGTCTTTCTATGCTGCGTCAACGCATAGAAGAATCCGGCGGCAAAATGGAGATTCAGAGTGTCCCTCGCTTTAAGCTGATGCTCAGTTTGCAGGAAAAGGAGGAAGCAGCATATGAAGGTGATGATCGTTGAAGACCAAACCATGATTCGCAGTCTGTTGGAAAGCTATTTTCGCGCCGAGGACGGATACCGGATTACGGCGTCCATTCCGGGCGCGAAACAAGCAGTCGAGATGTGCAGGACAAATTCTGTCGATCTGATTTTGATGGATGTGCAAACAGAGAACCGTGAGAACGGGTTGATTGCTGTTCGCCAGATTAAAGCCATACAGCCGAAGAGCAAAATTATTGTTGTGACTTCGCTGATTGACGGCGCCGTTCTGGAAGAGGCAAAGAAGGCCGGGGCCGACAGCCTGTGGTACAAGGACTCGACGCAGAAGCGCTTGATGGATGTCGTCCGGCAAACACTGGCGGGTGAACATATTTTTCCGGATGCACCCCCGACAGTTGAGATCGGCATGGCAAAAAGCACGGAATTTACAAAGACGGAACTGAAGGTTCTGCGGCATCTGCTGCGGGGACTGTCCTACACGCGCATTGCGGCAGAGATGGGCTGCGAGATGTCAACGGTCAAATTCCATGTGTCAAATATGCTGCAAAAAACCGGGTTGGAAAACAAGCTTCAGCTTGCGCTGGCCGTCAGCGACGTCAAGTTGATTGCCGATCTGGCGGAAGAATGATGGGAATTGATTTTCTGCTTGTGCAGCCACGCAAAAAACACGAACCCCGCCGCAGAATTGATCTGCAGCGGGGTTCGCTTATGTGCTGAAACAGCCGAAAAGCCTTATTTTAAGCGGTTTTCGGGCATAGAAAAAGTCCACCGTAATTCTATCAAAATTACGGTGGACTTTTGGCGGAGAAGATGGGATTTGAACCCATGCGCCGGTTACCCGACCTACTCCCTTAGCAGGGGAGCCCCTTCACCACTTGGGTACTTCTCCATGGTGAATATAAAAGAAAAATGTGGCGGAGAGGAAGAGATTCGAACTCTTGGTCCCTTACGAGATCACTAGTTTTCAAGACTAGCTCCTTAAACCACTCGGACACCTCTCCATTTCAGAACAAGTGGTATTATAACACACAGAGCATGCTTTGTCAAGCACATTTTTTGTGCATTTTACAGAGCCGACTTGACTGTTATTAATTATACAAAAACTGAGTAGGTTTGTCAAGCCCATAATGGGATTTTGACCGTTTTTTTCCAAAAACAATAAAACAGCCAAAGAAAAGCGCTTGCAATGCGAAGAAAAATGCCGTATACTGTTTATGAAAAACAAAAGGAGTCGTTGTGAAAATGAGCAAGGTTGTATTTGATTGCGGTAAATGGCTGCAGGAAGCCGAAGAATTTGCACTGCCGAATTGGAGCGCCCTACCCTCTATTCCCCTTTATATGGATCAGGTGATGATGTTTACAGGTGAAGCGCTGTCTCTTTTTGAACGTGATGAAAAGCAGAGTTTATTGACGAACAGTATGATCAATAATTACGTGAAAAGCGGCGTTGTGGATCATCCCGTGCACAAAAAGTACAGCAAGGAGCATCTTTCTAAGCTGATGATGGTGGGCTTGCTGAAGCAGGTGCTTTCCATTCAGGATATTGCCGTGCTGTTTTCCGGCGATGAAGACGCGGAGCAGCTTTATAAAGACTTTGCGGCGGCGCAGAGCGGCGCTTTGCACGAGACGGCAGCGGGCGTGCACCCGGAAAGTGACGCAGCGGCCTTGCGTGCAGCGGCGTTGAAGCTTGCAGCGGAAGCTACGGCGCGACAAGCGGTTGCCCAGCGCATTTTAATGGCGCTGTCCGACGAAAAAAAAGCCAAGAAATAATCAAATTTGTAACGAACAAAAGCCTGCATGGCGCATAGAATGTTCTATTCGAAAAAAGGATGGGATATGATGTGCGATTTGCAGGCTTTTCCTATGCGCTCCGGCGACCGATTGCTATAAAGTGCAGCTGTTGCTCTAAAAATACGGAATGTCCTCCTCTTCCACGCGCTGTACTTCGGCAGTGACGTGAAAGGTAATTTCGGCTTTTGAGAGCTTTTCTGCACGGCTTTCCCCCATTTCACGCCACACATTTGGCGCGGTGCGGAAAATGACTTCGCTGAGACCTGCGGCATCGGCTCCGTTTGCGTTTTTGAGATAAGCGGCGATGCGTTCCTCAGTGCAGTTGGCAAGGGCAGTCTCAAAGCGCGGAAATGCTTCGTTTCCTACGTGCTTTGCGGTATTTGTGACGGCAGAAACTTCGGCGATAACATGAATTCTGGCGGTAAACTTGGGCTGTTCTGCTGTGCCTGTGAAAATAGTGTTGCTGTTTGTGCTGCGGACTTTAAGCGATACCATACCGAAAGCTTCGTCTTTTACGGTGAATTCGCCGCCAGAAAGTGTACCCTGCAAGGCACTAAGCCCCTGTGCTTCCGCCGGCGTGAGCACGGCGCACAGGCGGTTGCTTTGCAGGACGGCTGTGCCGACGGGCGTGGGCAAATCATCGGCGCGCAGAACGGGCAGCGCGGCAGTGGTGTTTACGCCGTAAAGACCGTTTACAAGCTGCAGCAAATTCACGTCTGCCGCGGCCCCGCTGTATTTTGCGCCGTTTGAAAGCTGCGTGAAGCGTTCGGCGGTGAGATCCGTCTGTAACAGGACGCTTTCGGCGGTATCTTCTGCGAGGAAAACTTTGGCGGTCGGGCGGGAATCGTAGTGGCGGATAAAGAAATCCAGTTGTTCGGCGATACCGCTTTCTGCGCATTGCATACCGAAAAGGATGGCGGCGTTGTGCGAATACAGCGGCGTGCGACCGCTTTCGAGCGCGATTTGACTGAGCGCTTCGGGGACGGTATCGCCCTCACCGGAAAAGGTGCTCTGCCCTCCGTCCTCCGTCGTTTCGGAAGCGAGCACCGTCACGCGGCAGCCGGTTGCCGTGCGGTCTACGCCGATTGCGCTGATGAGCAAGCGCTCGTAAAGCTCCGGCGCGCAGCCCGAAGCGGTGAGCGTCAAAATGAGCGAAAGTAAAACGGATGTGAGTGCTTTTTTCATGCGCCGCGTCTCCTCTTCTTTTTGATGCAGTCGAAAAACCAAAGCAAACTCGGCAGCATAGCGCCGGTCAAAACGGAACACGGCAGCAGATACGCGGTGCGGAACACGGCTCCGACGCGTGCGGCGGAGTCTGTGAGCCATAGGGACAGAACTGCTGTCAGCGCGGCTATGAGTGCCGTCAGCCACGCGCGCGGGCGTGGCGGGATAGGGGTCATGCACACGGCGATGCAGAATAATCCGCAGGCAATACGCACGATGAGCGCCATCATGCTGATGCCGATGAAAAGCGCGTCCAGCCGCTGAATGCCGGCAATCTCCGCGATGGAAGCGAGCGTATATGCAGGGAAAACTTGCAGCGCGGCGTACTCGCCGAGACACGAGACGATGAAAAACAGAAGCACACCCAAAAACACGGTGATGCCGCCGTTCCAAACGACAAAGCCGAGCACGCGGTGGCTTTTACCGCTTTTTGTATCCGTATTTGTAAGAAACGGCATCAAAACGGCAAACTCGGCAAGCGAAGAACAGCGCGCTGTGAAGACGAGAAACCCCTGTACGGTTTGGTCTATGCCGTCATAGAAAAGCGGCATGAGATAATGCGGCGTGACGTTCGGCGAGACGGCGAGAAAAATCATCCCCATGCCGAGCATGAACAGCGTGAAAATGCATACCGAGGCGCGCGAGATGGTTTCTATACCGCGAATGGCACCATAAAGTGCGATGCCGAGCACGACAAGGACGATGGAAAAACGCGAAGCGACGGGGTCTGTAGTGTTGACGAGCAGCGTCAGAAAAAGCGAAAGACTGAAAATGTTCATCACTATAAAATAAAGCGCGTAAATTGCGGACATCGGTACAGAAACACCGCGGCCGCAGTTATTCTCTGCGATTTGCAGAAGCGATGCTTCCGGGTGGCTTTTGTGCAGCATGAAAAGCGGCAGAGAAAACACCGAAAGGTACAAAAACAGCCCGAGCGAAGAGAAAATACTTTCAATCAAATTGCTGCCGCCGACGGTTTGCACATTGATCGTGATGCTGACGATAACGCGTGAAAGAAACAGCATAAGGTAAAGCTGCAAAGCACTGATCTTGGTTTTCACAGGTGCTTTTCCCCCTTTCCCGCGCCGGGCATGTGTTGTACGGAGGCGTTATGACGCACTAATCGTTTCCACCCCGCGCGTACGAGCACATCCCGCATGGCGGAAAGCCGAAATGGTGCGACCGGGGCCAAAAACGGCACGGAAAAGCTTGTTTTGCCGCAAAGCTCGAATAATAAAAACGTAAAGCCTGCAAGCACGCCCCACACACCCCATATACCGCCCACCAAAATAAAAGTAAGACGCAGTACAGCCATGGGCTCGTATAATTTCGGAACCGTGTACCCGGTAATGACCGTGACGGCGATGACGACGAGCGACGGTGCGCTGACGAGCCCTGCGGAAACGGCGGTCTCGCCGATGACAAGACCGCCCACGATGCCGACAGAGCTGCCGAGCGGTTTTGGTACGCGCAGTCCGGCTTCGCGCATCAGTTCATACATAAAGTAAAGCAAAATCGCTTCTAACATGACGGGAAACGGCGTACTGCGCTCTGCCTGTGCAATGGTAACAAGCAGTGTTTCCGGCAGCAGTTCCGGATCGTGTGCGGCGATGCCGACATACAGCCCCGGCAGAAAAATCGCGAGGAAAAACGCGATATATTTCAGCCAGCGCGTGAACGTGGCGTAAAACGGACGGTTTGCATAATCGTCGGCGGTCTGAAAGTTTTCAACGAAGAGATACGGCACGTAAAGCGCTGTGGGCGTGCCGTCTATAAGCAGCCCGATGCGCCCCTCATGCAGCTTGCCGCATAAGGTATCGGGGCGCTCGGTAAAACCTACGCGATCAAAAATCGCGGGACGCTCCAAGTAACCCGCCAAATATCCTGCTGCGAGCACGTCCTTTAGATTACATGCGGAAAGCCGCTTTTTGAGTGTGTTAATGATCTTCGGGTCCGCGATGTTTTTTAAATAGCACAGCGCAGCCGGTGTTTGGCTCTCTTCGCCAACCGTCACCTTTTCAAATTTGAGCTCGGTCGTTTTGAGACGGCGTCGTAAAAGCGAAATGTTTGTCTGGTAGGTTTCCACAAAGCCTTCGCGGGAGCCGCGCTGCATAACTTCCGTATCGGGCTCATCCACCCCGCGCGCAGCAAAGCCCTGCGTGCCGAACGCGAGCGCTGTCGGACAGTTATCGAGCAGCAGCACCGCAAAATCGTTCATCATGCGTTCGAGCACTTCGCTGACGGTGGAAAGCTCGGCTTGCTCTACGGCGCACAGCACGTTTTCTTCGATAAACAAAAGCGTTTCTTTGCCGTTATCCGTCGGAATTTTCGCGCGCATCAACGGATTTAAAATGCTCAAAGTAATGTGCTGCTTGCTGACGAGCCCGTCCATGGTGAGCAGCGCGGCCGGTACCGTGCCGACCATAAATTCGCGCTCGATATAATCCATGGCGTTTTCAAATAAACCATTTATATATGTTACGTTTTCCTTTAAGTGTTCAGATAAGTTTTCCATTAGCAGTTTCCTTTCCGCATGGTTCTCCTGTGTAGATTTTACAGAAAGGCCGTATTTTATACGCCCGAAGACGCATAATAGCGACGAAGACATACGGAAAGGAAAACGCCATGTTTATTTCGTTTGTGCGCACGATCATCCTGTATTTTACGATTATTTTGGCTGTTCGCGTTATGGGCAAACGGCAGATCAACCAACTGCAAACGAGTGAATTGGTCGTGACGCTGCTCATCTCCGACCTTGCGGCGATCCCGATGCAGGACAGCGGCCAGCCGCTTTTCAGCGGGCTCATCCCCATTTTGGTGCTCATTGCGCTCGAGGTGCTCGTTTCGGTTTTTATGCTTAAAAGCAGCCGTTTTCACCGTTTGGTGTGCGGCAAGCCGGTCGTCATCATCAAAGATGGGCGTATCATTCAGGAAAACATGCAGGAGCTGCGCATGAGCGTAGAAGACCTTTTTGAGCAACTGCGGCAAAAGGATGTTTTTGTGCTTTCGGATGTGACATATGCCATTGTAGAGACGAACGGCACGCTGAGTGTCGTTAAAAAAGCCGCCGTCGATTACCTGCGTCCGAGCGATATGGGCGTGAAAGTGAAAGACGAGGGCCTTGAAGTCGTTGTGGTGAGCGACGGAGACCTTTCTGTGGGCTCTATGCACTTGTGCGGCAAAAATGAAGAGTGGATACACAGCATTTTAAAAAGCGAAGCCGTACCGCTTCCCGAAGTGTTTATTCTAACGGTAAACACAGCCGGACATTATACGCTCATTCGGCGGGACGGCAGCCTAAAAAAGGGAGTGAAAAAATGAAGCGCATGGCCTTTTCAATCATTTTGGTAGTATTTGCTGTGGCGGTGTGTATCTTTGGTTACTGCAACACGGCAAGATCTGCGAATACATTGATTGTGTCCGCGGAAAATATCGACCGGCTGCTTTCCGACGGCGAAGCGGAAAAAGCCTTGGAGGAAAGCCGAAAATTACAGGCAGACTGGGAGAAAATACACGATAAACTGTGCGTTTTCCTGCCGCACGAGCATTTGGAGCCGCTGGAAAACATTTTTGCTGTGCTGCCCTATTATATTGAGCAGGAGGAGGTGTCCTTAGCGCGCGCTGAATGCCAGATGGTGAAAAACACGGCGGAGCACATTCAAAAAACAGAGCGCATCGCATTTGAAAATGTGTTTTAAAGCAAAAAACAGCAGCCCCATATCGCGTTGGGACTGCTGCTACATAATCTGAAATTATCGGTTGCGCTCGGCCTTGATCTTATTGAGCTCGTCCATGAATGTGTTGATGTCTTTGAATTCGCGGTAAACGGAAGCAAAGCGAACATAGGCGACTTCGTCGACCTTCTTGAGCTTATCCATGGCATAAGTACCGATGAGCGTGGACGGCACTTCGCGGTCAAGCGAGTTTTGCAGGAGCGTTTCAATCTCGTCTACGATGCGCTCCAGTGTTTTAAGCGGTACGGGGCGTTTTTCGCAGGCGCGCAGAAGGCCGTTCAACAGCTTGTTGCGGTCAAAAGCCTCGCGGGATTTATCTTTTTTTACAACGACCACCGGCACAGTCTCAATGACTTCATAGGTCGTAAAGCGTTTTGCGCAGTTTAAGCACTCACGGCGGCGGCGAATGCGCTCCCCCTCATCGGTTGGCCTGGAATCGATGACCTTACTTTCACTGTATCCGCAATAGGGACATTTCATGGAAAACCCTCCAAAGTTCTAACACACCAAATCTGTCTCTTAAAGTAGTGTTATTATACAACAGTTTTCGGGGAAAAATCAAGCGAAACCGTATACTTTTTTCTATTTTGACCTTAAAATCGGAAAGAAACGTCAAATCTCTGCGATTTTCGCCCGCAGGGCGTGATTTTGTCCCGGTTTTTGCTTGATTTGAAGACTATCTTTCGGTATAATAAAACGGAATATGAACCGAGGAGAACAACTATGGCAATACTTACGGTGAACAACATAAAAAAGATGTTCGGCACCGATGTGATCATTCAGGATATTACATTTGAAGTGCAGAAAGGCGACCGTATTGGCCTTGTGGGCATTAACGGCTCCGGAAAGACGACGCTTTTCAAGGTACTGAACGGAGAATATACGGCGGACGAAGGCACCTTTACCCCGGCGCGCGAAACGTCCATCGGCTACATGGAGCAGCATGTTTGCCGCGATATGGAAAAACCGGCGTTTGACGAAGTGATGACGGTGTTCGCGCCGCTGCTCAAAATGGAAGCAGAGATAGAAGTGCTCACGACGAAAATTTCGGAAATGCCGGAAAACCTTAACGAGCTTATCGAAAAGCAGGCGGAGCTAAACGATCGTTTCATCGCAGACGGCGGCCTCACCTGCCGCAACCGTGCAAAAAGCACACTCATCGGCCTCGGCTTTGCGCCGGAGCAGATCTATGCTCCTATCGGTGTTTTGAGCGGCGGACAGAAAGCGAAAATTCAACTCGCAAAAATGCTGCTCGGCGAATCGAATTTGCTGTTGCTGGACGAGCCGACGAACCACCTTGATATTCCGTCTGTTGAATGGCTGGAGGATTTTCTGAAGAATTACAACGGCTCGTACATCGTTATTTCGCACGACCGTTATTTCCTTGATGCTGTGACGAACCGCACATTTGAGATTGAAAACACGCATTTGACAGAATATAAGGGCAATTATACGAAATATTTGCAGCTGAAAGAAGAAAACCGCCTTGCGATGCAGCGCGTCTACGATAACACCCAGCGCGAGATCAAGCGCATTGAGGGCATCATTGAGCAGCAGAAGCGGTTCAATCAGGAGCGCAACTATGTGACGATTGCGAGCAAGCAGAAGTCCATTGACCGTTTGCAGGCGACGCTTGAAAAGCCGGAGGATGATCCGGATACCATCAAATTCCAGTTTAAGGCGAGCCAGCGCGGCGGCAATGATGTTCTGGAAGCGGAAGAGCTTGCCCTCTCATTCGGCGACCACAGGCTCTTTAAAAATGTGAATCTCGATATCAAACGCGGCGAAAAGGTGTTCCTCATCGGCCCGAACGGCTGCGGAAAAACGTCTTTGCTGAAAGTGCTGTTGCACATTTATAAGCAAACCTTCGGCGATTTCCGCTTTGGCGCGAATATCGACATCGGCTACTACGATCAGGCGCAAGGCAATTTAGATGAGAGTAAGACGGTCATCGATGAGATCTGGGATCTGCACCCCTACATGACGCAGACGCAGGTGCGTAGCGCATTGGCGGTGTTCCTTTTTAAAAGCGAAGACGTGTATAAGCCCGTGAAAGGGCTTTCCGGCGGCGAGCGTGCGCGCGTGCTGCTTTTAAAGCTGATGCTTTCCAAAGCGAACCTTTTGATCCTCGACGAACCGACGAACCACCTCGATATCGGCTCCTGCGAGGCGCTTGAAAACGCACTTTTGGGCTACGATGGCACGCTGTTCGTCGTTTCGCATGACCGTTATCTTATCAACAAGCTTGCGGATAAAATCTACTATCTCACCCCTTCCGGCACAACGCTGTACCTCGGCAACTACGACGCATATCTTGAGGCCCGTCAAAAGCAGGAAGCCGCAAAAGCCGCTGCTGAAGCGGAAAATGAAAACGCTGTGCCGAAAGCCAATACGGTCTATAAACAAAAGAAAGAGCGTGCCTCTGAAATTCGGAAGCACCGTGCCGCACTTTCGAAATGCGAGCGCGAGATCGAAGCGGCGGAAGCGGAAATTGACACGCTGAACGAGCAGCTCTCCAACCCCGAGACGGCGAGCGATTACGAAAAAATGATGGAAATCACGAATAAGATCACTGAGCAAAAGGCGCTTGCGGACAGCCTGATGAACGACTGGACGGAGCTGACGCTTTGGCTGGAAGAAAACGACGTGTGACGAAAGGAAATTAAAATATATGATGAAAGCAAAGGTCATCACCCTCGGCTGCAAGGTGAACCAGTATGAATCGGAAGCGATGCTCTCTTCCCTTTTGCAGCACGGCTTTGCCGCAGCGGAGGACAAGGAAACGGCGGACGTCGTAATCCTCAACTCCTGCACGGTCACGGCCGAAAGTGACCGCAAGGTGCGGCAGATTTTTCGCCGCGCGAAAAAAGATAACCCGGATGCCGTTATGGTGCTGACGGGCTGCATGGCACAGGCGTTCCCGGAGGACGCAAGGCGACTGGAGGAAGCCGATATTATCCTCGGCACCTCGAACCGCAAGCGTCTGGTGCCGGATCTGCTGGCGTTTCTTTCTGCACGCCAGCGCATCATCGACATTGCGCCGCACACGAACGACGAAAAATTTGAGAATCTCAATGTGGAGAACTTTACAGGGCGCACGCGTGCATTTGTGAAGATTGAAGACGGGTGCAACCGCTTTTGTTCATACTGCATCATCCCCTATGCCCGCGGCCGTGTGCGCTCGAAGCCGCTTGAAGACCTCAAAGCGGAGCTTGCGGGGCTTGGCGCGAACGGCTACAAAGAAGTGGTGCTGACGGGCATCAACCTTTCGGCATACGGACAGGAGTTCGATCTGCATCTGTGTGATGCCATTGAAGCGGCCTGCGCTACGCCGGGTATTGAGCGTGTGCGCCTCGGCTCCTTGGAGCCGGAGCAGCTTTCGGAAGACGTGATTCGGCGCATGGCAAAGCAGAAAAAGCTGTGCCCGCAGTTCCACCTCTCCTTGCAAAGCGGCTGCGATGCGACTTTAAAGCGCATGAACCGCCACTACACCGCAGACGAATACCGTACCATCGTGCGCAACCTGCGCGCAGCGTTTGAAAACGCTGCCATCACGACGGACATCATGGTCGGCTTCGCGGGCGAAACGGATGAAGAATTTGCGAAATCTTTGGCGTTTGCAGAAGAGATCGCATTTGCGAAAGTACACGTGTTTGCCTATTCCCGCCGCCCCGGCACCCGTGCCTATGACATGGGCGATCAGCTGACGAATGCCGTAAAGGAAGCGCGCAGCCACGAGATGATCCGCGTGACGACCGCAACGCAGCAGGCGTTTTTTAAAGCGCAAATCGGTCGCACGGAGGAAGTGCTTTTCGAGCGCGAGATTCAAAAAGGCGTTTGGGAGGGCTATTCCATGAACTATACACCTGTTGCGGTGGCAAGCGGTACGTCCCTTGCGGGCGAGATCCGCGCTGTGCGCATTGAAAGCTGCACCGATACGCACTGCATGGGTGTCGTGTTGTAAAATTCACCTTGAAAGAAGGCAATTCCCTCTCTATCGGAATTCATCGAGAAATACATGTAAACAAAAACGACCGAAAGCGCGGTGCAAAGGCTTTCGGTCGTTTTTGCGTATATTTAAGTTTAGAAAATCAAATTTACAAGCATGCCGGTCACGACGGAGCAGGCGTACAGCGTACCGACGATGGCAAGGTTCTCTTTTACGCGGTGGTTTGTGCGGAACAGCACGACAAGACCCACGCCCGCACCGGCGCATAAGCCCGCCACGCAGGAGCCGAATTGCAGGCTGCCCAGCGTGAACAGCTCCGTTAAGATCACAGATGCCGCACAGTTCGGAATGAGTCCAATGAGCGCCGTCAGGAACGGCTGAAAGACGCTGCCGTTTAAGAGCAGGCCGGAAATGCGGTCTTCCCCGATAAAATAAATGGCATAGCCGAGCACGAGGTTTACGACGAGGATAAAGAGAAAAATGCTGATTGTGTGGTGCAAGGCGGAGTGCAACAGGCTGTGGTGGTCGCAGTCGCAGTCCGCGCACAGCTCCTCAAACGGTTTCTCTTTTTTAGGGTGGAAAAAGCGCTGTAAAATGAGGTCGGCCAGAAAGCCGAACACGATGCCGGAGGCGACTTTGATGAGCAGCATCGGCAAAATGTACTGCATCTGCTCCGGGTGTGAGAACAGAATCGGCAGGGCTTCATCGCTTGTGGAAAGGAACACGGCGAGCAGTGTGCCGACTGTGATGATGCGTCCGGCGTAGAAATTTGCTGCCGCCACGGAGAAGCCGCACTGTGGCACAACGCCGAGGAGCGCGCCGCCGATGGGGCCGAATTTGCCGAGCTTTTGCAGACCGCGTTCCATTTTGCTGCTTGCATGGTGCTCTAAATACTCAATGAGAAAGTACGCGGCAAACAGAAACGGCAGCGTTTTTAACGAATCGATGAGTGCGTCGAGAAAGACATCCAGCATAAATAAATCCTTTCAAGGTAGAGGTAGCCCGTCGAAACGACGGGATTGCGATGCCCGAAAACACAAAAAGTGGTATACAGGCTTCGAGCCAGTATACCACAATTTTGCCGGATTGACAAGTAAAAATCAGAGCCTATTTTTACCAGATTTCTGCGTTTTTTGCGCAATGTTGGCGCACCTTTGCTGCCCGTACCTCTACAAAGCAGCCGCACAGCGCACACATGCCGTTGACTAAGTGGTCGCATGATGTGCATTTTTGTAAACGGTCTTTGTAAAGTGCATCCGGGGCTTTCTGCTCCGGGGGAATGTTTTCGATATATTCGTAGATCGAGTGAAAATAATCTGTGTCGCTGAGGTCTTTCAGCAAACACCGCCTGCAGGGAATGCGTTCCATCAGGAGACCGTGATTTCCATGACGGCACACGCCGGAATATTGAAGTGCAGGTTGTTGTTTTCAAGCGTCAGTGCGTCGAAATCCGTGATCTTGACGTCTTCGGGATGGTCGAAGTCGTTGTATGCGCCGATGGAGTTTGTCAAAATGCGTGCAGATGCCGTATTGTACTTCTTGCCGGTCAGCGCACAGTCGATCGGGTACGCGGTGTCGGCGGAAATGTTCGCGAGTGTGATATGCACGACGCCGTTTTCGTCTTCCGAGGCGGAAACCGTGAGGTTCGGTACGCCGTCGTAGACCCCCTCCGTTTCGAGGTGGCTATTCAAAAGCGTTGCATCGTGATGGTGCTTATAAAGATCGAATACATGATATGTCGGCGTAAGCACCATTTTTTCTCCCTCGGTGAGGATGACGGACTGCAAAACGTTTACAAGCTGTGCGATGTTTGCCATGACGACGCGGTCACTGTGTGCATTGAAAATGTTCAGCGTTACAGCGGCGACAATGGCGTCGCGCATGGTATTCTGCTGATACAGGAAGCCCGGGTTCGTGCCCGGTTCCACATCGTACCATGTACCCCACTCGTCTACGACCAGGCCGACTTTGTGCTCGGGATCGTAATGGCTCATAATCTCCGTGTGGCGCGTGATAAGCTCGTCCATGTACAGTGCCTTGCGAATAGTCTCGTAATACGTGTTGGTATCAAAGCCTGTTGCAGCTGTTTTTTTCTCAAATGTGCCCGGCACGGTGTAATAGTGCAGGCTGAGGCCGTTCATGTAGTTGCCTGCAATGCGCATGACCTCTTCTGTCCAGTTGTAATCGTCGGCGATGCCCGGGCCGCAGGCAATGCGGAACACGTGGTTGTCGCCGTAATCGCGGACGTAGGTCTGGAAGCGGCGGTAGAGGTCGGCATAATAGGACGGGCGCATATTGCCGCCGCAGCCCCAGTTTTCGTTGCCGACACCGAAGTATTTCACTTTCCACGGCTCGGCATGACCGTTTTTGGCGCGCAGGTCCGCCATGGGCGAAATGCCATCAAACGTCATGTACTCCATCCACTCACTCATTTCCTGCACGGTGCCGGAGCCCACGTTGCCGTTGATGTACGGCTCGCAGCCGACCTGACGGCAGAACTCTAAGAATTCGTGCGTGCCGAAGGTGTTATCCTCCACAACACCGCCCCAGTGCGTGTTGACCATCTTTTTGCGTGTCTCCTTGGGGCCGATGCCGTCTTTCCAGTGGTATTCATCCGCAAAACAGCCGCCCGGCCAGCGCAGCACCGGCAGCTTAATAGCTTTCAGCGCTTCCACAATATCGGTTCGCATGCCGTTTACGTTTGGAATGTCGCTGTTTTCGCCAACATAAATGCCGTTATAAATGCAGCGTCCGAGGTGCTCGGAAAAATTGCCGTAGATATTGCGGTTGATCTTGCTTTTCTTTTCGTCAGTATGAATGGAAAGTTTTGCCATTTTAAAAATTCCTCCACTTAAAATCGGCGATAAGCATCGCCGTGTGTATGTTCAATATAGCATACAAGAGTACGAATGTCAAGAGTTGTACGTACAAATATTTATCGGCGCGCGTCGACCGTCCAATGCTCTGTGATGACATGGTTTTCCGCGACGAGTACTTCGCTGTACAACGCCGTCGTTGGGCAGATGTGCGTCGGGATCACGTAGAAAACGTCACCGATCTTCGGACGCTCGTTTTCAAAGCCGGGCTTCATGCGCCATGTCCAGTGCTCTTCGCTTTGAAACATCGGCTCGGCGTTTTCAAGGCCGACAACTTTGCCGCGCACACCGGGCGGGTCGCTCGCGATGCCCTTGCAGCCGAGGTCAAATGTGAACACGCCGGGCGCCGGGTGACTGATGACACGCGTGCAAACAGCTGCGGCGGGGATGTACGGCAGGTCAGGATAATTTTCTTTGTAGCTGCTGTCCCACAAAAACACGGTACCGGGCGACAAAAAGATATCCGGGTTTGCGGCGTGACATGGGAACGACGGACTGCCGCCCGCGATGATCATTGGCACCTCAATACCGTCTTCGCTGAGTGCATCGAGCACATCGGCAATGCTTTCCACCATGTCCGTCACCTCGGCTTCGCGATCCATGAGGTCGGTGGTGTGCACGTGGCCGTCATAGCAATGCAGGCCGCTGAATGGAACATTTTCGGACGGATTTTCGAGTGCTGCTTTGATGAATTCGTAAAGATGCGCCGTTTCCACGCCGGTACGGTTCATACCCATGTTGACATCCGCAAACCAGCCGAGCACAGCATTTTGCTTTTCGGCTTCGGCTTGAAGCGCATGCAGGCAGTTTAAATCATCTTCCAGCGCGTAGAAATACGTTTTGGGGAATTCTTTTACGAGCGAGATAAACGCTTTGATGTTCGGCCCGACAAGCGGGTAGGCGAGCAAAATGTGCTCTGCCCCGCATTCGGCAACCATTTTGACTTCCGCCAAAGTCGCGCATTTGAAGCGGTGAATGCCCATAGCCTTTTGCATTTCGATCATTTTTTTCATTTTGTGCGACTTCACGTGCGGCCACAGTCGATCTGCCCCGCCGGCGATTTCGATTGTCTTGCGGGTATTTTCGAAAATTTCGTCTTTATAGTAGATCAAAGCGGGCGTTAAAATGTTCTCTACGCCTTGTATCGTATAGAGCTCAGTCTGAATTTGTGCAGTCCTCCTCAATTTTTTTTATTATATTCAGTATACGCTGGTAAAATTGCCCTGTCAAGCCTTGATAAGTTCTGCATGCAGCTGTAAAATTATGCTGATTTCCTATGATTGGGAGGTATGCGTTATGATTTTGTTTCGTCATGCGCAGATTTATGACGGCACGGGCCAAAAGCCGTTTTTAGGCGATGTTTTGAGCTGTGCGAATAATTAAAAATCGCATAAAACAGCACCGCGCAAAGAGCTTTACGGTTCTCTGCGCGGTGCTTTTATGTGTTCTATCAGAGAAAAAACGGGTCTGCACACAAAGAAGCGGACCCATTTTTCTGTACGAAATAGGGCTTAAACCTGCACATCTGCCGGTTCGGGCACATCGTCGTTGATGATGGACTTCTTCTTCCAACGGCCCATGCGGAACGCGATGGAGGTAAGCACGGCACCCATGACCCAGCTTGTGAGCAGGGAGATGAACAGCGCATCTGCAGAGTGCATCAGTGCTGCGAGGCCGTATGCGATCGGCACACGGATAACGACGGTCGTGATGAGGGAGATCCACATTGGGGTCATCGTATCGCCCGCGCCGCGCATAACGCCGGAAAGGATCTGCGTGACGGCCATTGCAACGTAACCGATGGCGAGAATGCGCATCATGTGCATGCCGGTATCAATGACTTCCGGCGTGCTCGTAAACATTTCCATGAGATAACGGCCGAAGAACAGAATCAGCGCAACAAGTACCACGGAAACGGAAAGGCCGAGCTTTAAGCCGTCCTTTGTGCCCTTTTCCACGCGATCCAAACGACCTGCGCCGATATTCTGACCGGTGAAGGTCGTCGTTGCCGTGCCGAAGGTGAAGTTCGGCATCATGGCAAAACCGTCCACGCGCATAACAACGGTGGAAACCGCGATAATCGTAGTGCCGAAGCTGTTTGTGAGGGACTGCACGACCAGCATGGCGAGCGAGAACACCGCCTGTGTGAGGCCGCTGGGCAGACCCAGACGGATGAGCTGGAACAAAAGCGCTTTCGTCGGCCACAGGGTGCGCCATGTGATGTGCACCACGTCACGCATCAAGAGCAGACGCACAAGACACAGGATGCCGGAGACCGCCTGCGAGATGATGGTTGCCCATGCAGCACCCGCAACGCCCATTTTAAAGCCTGCAACGAACCAGATGTCCAGACCAATGTTCATGCCGCATGCCACGAGCAGGAAAATGAGCGGCATGACGGAATCACCGAGACCGCGCAGAATGCCGGAAATAATGTTGTAATATGCGCTGCCGAGAATACCGAGGAAAATGATGATGAGATAATCACACGACATGGTGTAAATATCCTGCGGTGTTTGTAGAGCAGACATGATCGGATGTGTAATGAGCGGGCCCACGAACATGATGAAGATGGAAACCGCAAAAGTTGCCGTGATCGCCGTACCTACAGAATGCGAAAGTCGCTTTTTGTCTTTCGCACCGAAATACTGCGACGCCATGATGCTGGCACCGACCGATACGCCCATGAACAGTACGAGCAGCAGGTTGATGATCGGGCCGCTGGCACCGATGGCGGCCAACGCGCTGTCACCCACATAATTGTCGACCACGATGGAGTCCACCGTGCTGTACAGCTGCTGCGCCAAGTTGCCGATGAGAAGCGGTGTGGAAAACCGAATGAGATTCGTCGCCGGGTTGCCCACCGTCATATCCTGCGCTCCGAAAAATGCAGAAAGCTTTCCTGCCATAATAAAGAATATCCTCCTCGCCCTGAGATATACTCGAAATTTGGTGATTTTGCAAGCATATAGCTTTACAAAATCACTTGTGTTTTATTGCTTCCGAATATCCTCTAAAAGATTTAACGCTTAACAGTATATCAAAAAAGGCGAAAGAGGTCAATTAAATGCAAAGAAGATGATTTAATTTTGTCATTTTGCTGAATTTGATGGCTGATTTATAGCAAAATCGGCAGACAACTTCGTCAGAAATTCATAACGCGGAACGGTGTGTGAAAATGTGCTTCTCCCCTATTTTGCGGCGAATGTATTGGTTCTTTTGCAGAATGATCGCTGCTGTTTTGCACCAAACAGCGAAAAGAACGCGGCGGGCATCACAATCCAGTGCAGAGCCGAGCACGGTAAACAGCAAAAGGCTGAATATGCAAAATACGGCGGCAGATACGAGCAGCGCGGGATATGAGCCGAGTGGAAACGGCAGAGCTTTTGCGGAAAACCACAACAAAACAAACAACGCTCCGCTGCATAAGAATTTTCGGTAAGTACGCCGTGCAGGTGCATGCAGCAGCTTGTGGGATGCGTAGAGAATCATATCGTTCGTGCGATATAAAAGCGCTGCGATTGTTCCGATGAGCACGCCGTACATGCCAAGCGGCCTTATGAGCAGCAGCGAAATCATGATATTCAGTGTGGATTCGATGACGGAACGGTTCTGCGTTTTTTGAAAATGCCCGGCGTATTCGATGACACGCTGCGCGGCTGCACGTCCGTTTGAAAGCAGGTATGTGCAGACGAAAAGATGAGGCAAAACGGGATCAAGATACGAAGTGTCGGTCACACCGGCGGTGTAGAGCTTCAAAAACGGCAGAATGAACACGTCCGCCGTGAGATACAGCGCAAATGTGAGCGCCATGTTGCACGTTTCAAATGCGCGGTAAAGCCGCAAAAAACGCGCGCGGTCGGTGTGGTAGGTTTGCCCCAGGATGAACGACACGCTGTCGTTTATGGCGGAGACCGCCGTGCCGACCATGCCGAAAAGCATCACGTACATGGAGTAGACGCTCGTCGTTTTCAGCCCGCAGACGACAGAGAGCAGCAAAACATCGGTGTTTTGAAAGATAAGCCCGGAGATCTGGTGTACGAGCACGGCACGGTGCTGTGCGGTGGCGGTTGTATCGGGCGGCACGGCGCGGTCAAGCCAGCTATACTGTTTTTTGGCGTAGAGTGTGAGCAGTGCGATTTGCAGTAAGCCGCACAAAAAGCAGAGCAGTTGTACGGCGATGAGCGAAAGTCCGCAAATTAGCAGTATGATTTTGCCGATGCTGATGGAAACAGTTAAAAGCAGGTTGGCGTTGATGAGCACGTATCCTCTGCCCTCTGCCTGCAAAAGCACGCGGTATTTTGCCTGAAACAGAAAGCGCACGGCTTGTCCCATGCCGCCGAGCAAAACCGTGAGCAATACGGTAAAAAACGTCAGCTCGGTTTTGATGAAAAACGGAAACAACACTGAAAGCCCGCAAACGAGTGCGGCGTAAGCGATGCCGACTTTGGCATATTCCCGGCGAATCGCATTGAAGATACCGCTGACGGCGGCTTTGTCCTGTTCGGCGGCGGGTTTATAAAGTGCCTGCAGCGCTGCCGTGCCGATACCGCTTTCAAGCAGGTCAAGATACACGAGCGCCTGCTGTGTAGCGGAGAGCAGGCCGTTGGCTTCGGAACCGAGCTGCACGAGCACGAGCCGCGGAATGATAACGCCGAGTGCGACGGAAATAAACTGGCTGAAAAGCCCGGAAAAGGCATTGAAAAAGCTTCTTCTGGCACGCATGGCTACTTTACAAACACGTCGCATAGCGTGCGGATGATGCGCTGATCCCGCCAGCGCAGATAGCGGCAGCCTGCGTGCCAGATGGTGCGCAAAGCGGGCAAGATGACGCTGCCGTCCTCCGGCAGGTCCTTGAGCAGCTGCGGCGAAACGGCGGCGTTTGCCTCGAGTAATAGTGCGAGCAGCTCCGGGTCTTCCGTTTTCAAAAAGCGCTGGGCGTAAAAATCCGCCTCACGCATCAGGCGGTCGCAGCACAGTGTGTGAATTTCCGGTAAGTCTTTTTTCTTTGAGAGCTTCAGCTCAGCGATGAGCCCGCGCAGATAATCCTTGGTGCAGGCGAGCGTGATGCGTTTATTGGAATGCGTGCCGTTGTAGCGGTAAACCATGTCGGGCACGGCGTAGTATTCTTTGGCTTTTAAAAGCGTGCAGAGAAGAAAAATGGGATCTTCATAGACACGCAGCGGCGGAAATTGCAGCTTGTTTTCAAGCAAAAAATTGCGATTATAAATAAAGCGGGCGAAAAAACGGTCGAGCGGCTCATCGCAGGCGTTATGAAAACCCTCCTCCGTGAAAACAAACACGGGGTGCACATCGTTCCCCTTGGCTTTTTCAATAGAGCCGCCGCAGACCATGGCACTGCTTTTTTCGGCGGCAGCCAAAAGCGTTTCGAGCGCATACGGGCCCGGATAGAGATCATCGGCATCGAGAAATGCAATGTACTCCCCTTTTGCCTCCGCTATGCCCTTATTGCGCGCCATGCCTGCGCCGGCGTTTTCCTGCGTAAGGCACCGCACGCGGCCGTCTCTGCGCTGGGCGCTCGTTAGAACGTCTGCGGAATGGTCTGTGGAGCCGTCGTTGATGCAGAGAATTTCTATATCCGTGAGTGTTTGCATGAAAACGCTGCTAAGTGCCGTTTCGAGGGTGTCTTCCGCGTTATAAACGGGCACGATCACCGAAATTTTGCACATAGTTCTTCCCTCCTTCATAAAACTTAAAGCACAGCTTGTGCAGCACAGTGCGGTTTCGTCGATAGAATTTTTTAATATCGCGCGTGACGGCACCGTACTTTTTCAAAATGGCATATTGTTCCTGCAAAAGCACTTTGTTCCGAAAATCGATTGCCGTGTAAAAGCGCTGCAAGGCGTATCGCTTTTCGATCTCGTCTAAGCACTTTTGGTACTCGGCTTCCGGCATTTTGATCTGCTTAGCAGTTTGAAGCAAGATCGTCTCGTGCTCTGCGATGCGGCGCAGCTTGTCGGTTTCGGTCACATCTCCCGCAGACATGCCGCTTTGATATTTTACATAGCCGTAAAGCGGTTCGTCTAAAAAAGCGTGCGGAAATTTGTAACACACCGGCAGCATGAGCTGATAATTCTGCCCGCGCCGCGCGGGGTAGATCATGCGGTTCAGCACGGCTTCATCAAAACAGCGCATGCGGAGCATGTGGCAGCCGGCGCACACCATGCCTTCGCCGCGCAGAAGATACCAAAACTGCATGAGTTCAAAACGGTGCGAAAACCGCGCAGCCTCGCGGTAGAGCGGCATTTTGAGGTCGTTCTCGTCAAAAACGAAGGCGTCACTGCTCACCGCGCCGTACGCCGGGTGCTGCAGCAGATACGTAGCGCGTTTTTCAACAGAGCCCGGTAATAAAAAATCATCCGGATCTGCCCAGCAGAGAAAATCACCGTGCGCGTGGAGCAGCCCCGTCTGTATCGCGCCGCCAAGCCCTATGTTTTCCTGCGTCAACACAGTATACTGCACGCTGCTTTCTTTTAAAATCGTCTCGAAGTTTTTCAGCAGCTTTGCCGTATCGTCTGTCGAACCGTCATCAATACAGATGAGCTCCAACGGGCGGTAAAATTCGCTTATTACGGAGCGCATGAAGCGGTCAAGTGTTTTTTCACAGTTATAGCACGGCAGAAGCAGCGTTACGAGCGGTTTTTCCATCTTTTCCCTCCTGCAAAGTGCGGCGAAACGCTTTTAAAGCGTCTTCATATGCGGCCGTTTTGGCACGCAGCGTTTCGGTGATCTCCGACGCGTGGATGCGTAGGCGTATCCACCTGCGCGTGACGGCAGTTTCATTCGCAATGTTTTCAATGGGCAGCACATAGGGCGTATCGACACCGAAAATGTCTTCTGCAAGGCCTTTGGCTTTTACAGAATACCCGAGTGCGAGTGTGGGTACGCCGGAAGAATACGCCGCGATGACGGCATGTGTGCGCGCGCCGATGAACGACGAGCACAGCGCAATAATCGATTTAAGCTGCGACGCGCTTTGGTCTTTGATGAGGCATACGCGGCCGCTGTCTTGAAAGGCAGCGTATAATTCTTTAAGCGGATCGCGGTCATCATTGCCGTTTTGCACGGCGTGCGGGATGAGCGCCACGGCACTGTCTGTTGTGCGCAGGATTGTGCCAATCAGCGCGATGAGGTTACCCAAAATAAGCTTTGCGTTTCGTGCACGGCGCAGTAAAAGCGGGCTTACATTGATACCGACGGTGTTGTGCGGCTGAAACACTTCCGGAATCTCTGCACCGCGCGGCTCCAGCAAGAAAGCGGAATCCGGGCAAAAGGAGACGTTTCGCAGCCCGGCGCTTTGCAGCGCGTGCAGCGTTTGTGTCTCGCGCGCTGTGATGCGGTCAAATGCGGTGAGGTCACGTAGCAGGGCCTTACTGCGAAGAAGCTTCGGTTCAATCGAACAGCCGAGCAGTATGCTGCCGCCTGCATAGCGCCGTGCGAGGTTGTGCAGCCGAATGCGCTTTTGTATATCTTCGTAGCAGTACACATCGCCGCCGATAGAGACGAGAATATCGTCGCGCGTGAGCGTTTGCAGCGCGGCACGGTACGGCAAGACATCGAGCGGTGTGTAATCGTTTAAAAGCTTTAAGCGCAGATAGGCGCTCCAAAATGCGGGCGAGCTTTTGCGGATCACATCGCTTCGCGCGGGGCGCACATCCTGCACAACGAGCGGGCGCGCTACGCCGTATCTGGCATCTTCCTCCGGCGCTTCGGAAAGCAGCACCGTGCGGCCGGGGCCTAAAAGCTTAGAAACGGTGCGCACAAGCGCTTCGCACCCGTGGTTTGCGCTGCCGATGTGGTCATGCAGAATGTAACGCACGCGTATTCTCCCCTTTCAAAATCGATTTCGCGTGTTTTGCGGCGCGGTATGCGGCAAGGTGCAGCTGCAATGCGGGCAGATTTTGCTGCTTTAAGCAGTGCACGATGCATCGAAAAACGCCGTGAAGCTCCGCTTCGGAAAGCAGTGCGCAAAGCACTTCATCTTTCATGATCTCTTTGGCTTTCATGATGGGATCAAGTCCGATATCCGGCGCGTAAAAAACGGAGAATGCCGTGTATGCACTGAGTTTTTTGCGAAAAAACGGCTTAAATTCCGTGTGCTTTTGCTCTGTGATGACCCAGTGCGCAATCTCTTTTTGCAAAAGGAGCTGCTTAAAGTGGTCTGCTTCCCGGCGCAGCGGGTGCGCGGCGTATTGCATGGCACAGTGTGGCGTGAGGAGTACGCGGCTGTTTGCGCGGTAAAGCTGTACTAAAAATTGCAGATCCTCAGCAAGCGTCATGGATTCATCAAATACAGCGTTGACGGAAAGAATTTTCTCGCGACGCAGAAGCTTGTTCCAAAGATAGCCGAAATACCCGGTTTCGTACTGTGCTTGCATGAAGCAAACAGGAAGCGTTTCGGGATCTATGAGACCGTATTTTGGTAGTGTTATGCGGGTAATCTCACCGTTTAAATCCATTTTCAGGTAGCTGCCCATGAGAATGTCTGCGTCGTTTGACTGCGGCTCATGCAATGCTTTTTCGAGGTAGTTCGAAAACGGCAGGTCGTCGCTGTCTACAAACCACACCCACTTTCCGGTGGCGGTTTCTAAAGCGAGGTTACGTGCGCGGGAAACGCCGCCATGGTGCTGCGCGAGTACCGTGATACGCGCGTCTGCGGCTGCAAAGCGTTCTAAAATGCGGCGGCTTTCATCGGTGGAGCCATCGTCTACGGCAAGCAGCTCAAAATCGCGAAACGTTTGGGTACACAGCGTGGAAAGCGTTTTTTGCAGATGCCTTTCCTCATTATAGACGGGCAGAATGATGCTGACTTCAGGCATAGTGCTCTCTCCTTTGCAGCCACAGGCACATAAGCGGCGTGCAGTGGTATTGCATGCACAAAAGCTGTATGGCAAGTTTAAACGGAATATGTCGCACGGGTCGGTTTTGCAGCGCACGTTTCAGCGCTTCGTCGTTTAAAATGCGGTCGATTTCCGATTTTTGTTCGACCTTTGGCAAAGCACAGACTCTGCCGAGTGCGGCGCAGGCATAATGAATGATGTGTAGGTCGAGTTGGCGGCTAAAATCGTATTCCGGGCAGTTTTGAAACAGTGCGCACAGCTTTTGATGCATACGTTTGTAGCTTTCCCACGCATCTGCTTTGTGCGTTGTGGTGATGCTGCCGGGGTTGCGGTGGTACTCGTAAAGCCCTTGGCCCTTAAGATAAAAGAACGAAGCGGCGCGGTACCCTGCACACGCGCTGAATAGATTATCTTCGGAATATCGCACGGTTTCGTCGAACCGCAGGTCGTGTTCTTTTAAAAACGATGTACGGTATAAACAAACACACACGGATAAAAGCGGGCCGTATTCGAGATCATCGCGCATGATGAGCTGCGGAAATACGCAGCGTTTGATTTTACGTTTGTCGTAATACCCGCCGTGGAGCGATGCAGAGCGTAGCGTGGGCGGCTTGCCGGATTCTATGCGTATGAGGTCGCAGAACACAAAATCACAGTGATACTGCTCAATCTTCTGCAAAAGCGTTTCAAAAAATGTCGGCGATACGGTGTCATCGGCATCGACAAAGCCGATGAATGCCCCGCTTGCCGCAAGCAGACCCGCGTTTCGCGCACTGCTGAGGCCGCCGTTTGGCTTATGCAAAATGCGTATGCGGCTGTCCTCTTTTTTGAGCCGCGCGCACAGTATGGAGCTTGCATCGGTAGAGCCGTCATCGATAAGTAAGATTTCAATGTCGTGAAAGGTCTGTGCGATGAGGTTTTTAACGCACCGCTCGAGATATTTTTCAGCGTTGTAGATCGGCACAATGACGCTGATCTTCGGCATAACTTTCCCTTCCTTCTGCAAATTTCAGGATTTTCTCCGCTTCTTTATACTGTGTGAAATCGGTGCTGCGACAGGCGGCTTTGAGTGCTTCTTGTTTTTCGTTGTCTTGGATCAGCGCGGCGAGAGCATCTGTAAAACCGTCAAAATCAAGCGGCGCGATCATGCCGTCTGTGCCGTCTCGCAGCTGGCTGTGCGCGGTGGAAAAATCCGTGATGATGACAGGTTTCCCGAGCAGCTGCGCCTCCCGCACGGCGACGCATTTGCCCTCATAAACGGACGGCTGCACGTAAATGTCGCACATACGTATGTAGGGGTACGGGTTCTCCTTTTTGCCGAGCAGCACGACGAAATCTTCCATATGCACAGCTTGAATGGCTTCGCGAATTTGGGTTTCCCGGTCGCCGTAGCCTAAAATGTACCACTTAACGGAAAGGCCGCGCTTTAAAAGCACTGTGCAGATTTTCGGAATGGCTTCAAAGTTTTTCGCTTCACAAAACCGACCGACGGAAAGAAGCACGGTCTCGCCCGCTTCGCGATACATGCCGGCAGCCGGCAGCAGCGATTTGCGCTCGATGAGCTCGCGCGCAAGGCAGTTTTCGACCGTGACGGCCTTTTGTGAAAACGCAGGATACATGCGCCGAAAGGCTTCCGTGCAGCTTTCGGAAACACTGACGACATAGTCTACGTTCGTATACACACGGCAGTCAAGCTTTGGATTTGGGTGTTGTGTGGCGTAATCCGTGTGGTTCCACGCGGCTTTGTACTTGGCGTTTACCTTGTGCACAAGCGTATCGGCGACGCCGAGGTACTGCGCGGCAAGATCATACTCGCCCGGGATATTCGGCAAAAACGGCTGCAAAAATGCAGAGATATACTGCAAGTGCGTCCACGTGCTGGTGGGTTTTCGCATGAAAGTACCGTACAAAAAAAACGCGAGCTTTGCGAGTAATCGTGCGGCTGCAAATCGCAGTCTGCCATGTTTTACAAGCGACAGGATCGGCTCTGTATAGGCGTGGTATGCAGGGATTTCCGGCAGCAGACGCACATATTGCGGCAGGTCTTTTATGAATTCTCCCTCGCGGCGGTACAGAAAAACGGAGGCCTGCACGCTTTTGTCTTCGAGCGCTTCCAACAGTCCGATAAGGCTGCGCTCTGCCCCGCCAATCTCTAAAGACGGCAAAATAAAAAGCAGTTTTTTCGGTTCCGTTTTAAACGCCGCCTTTCACTTTTTCTTTGATACGCGGATGGTCGGCGAGCAGGCGATGCAGCGGGCGCGTGAGCTTGCTGCGCAGTACGGTACGGCGGTTCATCCAGCTTTTGGCGTACCAGTGCACGGCATAGGTGCAGTCTGTGATATAAAGCCGCCCCGTGGCATCCTCGTAGGGGTTAAAATACGCTTTGGGAAAGACGGCTGCGCCTTGCACGGTTTGTCGCTTGCCGTTTGGCTTTAAGCCGCATTTTAAAAGCGCCTGTGTATTGAGCTGCGGGCAGCCGATGACGCCGTGCTTGCCGTCGAGCAGGGGTGCATATTGCTCCAGCATGAAGTGCACGAGCGGATGGTGTTTTTCTGCGCCGAAGCCGAGGCCGGTCGCAATCATACGGTCGGTCTCAAAGGCAAAAAATGCGTGCTCGCTGCAAAGCGGGTCCAAACTGCGCACGAGCTCGACATCTACATCAAAGTAAAAGCCGCCCTCGTTTTTGATGATCTGCAAGCGGGCGTAATCGGCGAGAAACGCGTACTTTTTCTCTTTACAGCACATTTCGGTGTAACCGTTTTGGTGAATGTCGAAATTATCTTCGTTCCATTCCAAAATCGTATAGTTCGGGCAGTGCTTGCGCCAACTCTCTATGCACTTTTTGGCTTTGTCCGGCAGTGGTGCGCGACCAAACCAGCAGTAATGGATGATTTTCGGGATCATACAGCCTCCTTTTGCATTTTGCGTTCGGTGCGCGCGGCCATCAGGCGGATCAAAACGGAAAGTCCTGCGCCAAGCGGTGTGCACAGCATTGTAAGCACCTTTTTCGGTGAGCGGAGCATCAGTGCGGGCTCTTTCGCGAGAAAACACGCGGCGTCGTAATGGATGCTGTCGAGTACCGTGCGCGTTGCAGCAGCCGGGTACGTAAGGCAAAGCTGCCGCCAGTATAGAAAGCCACGCGGGTTTTTGGCGTATTGCTTCCACATGGTGTGCGAGGAACCGTCTTCTAAATACGTCACGTGGCACAGCACGCAATTTAAAACGGCGAGTTTGTAATCGCGGTCGATCAACCGGTATTTTGCGGCGAGCGCCACGTATTTTTCATTTGGAAACTCCGGGTACGGCGGGTATTTTCGGATGATGTCGGTACGGTACACGAGCTTTTTGTCGCCTTTGCCGCCGCCCGCATAGTAACCGCTGAGCGTCGTTTCGGTGAGGCCCGGTGGAAAGCCGGTGCCAATAAGCTTGCCGTTTCCGTCGTCATCAAGCCCGATGAGCCCGGCATAATTCTTGCTTTTTATCTGTGCCCAGCGCTTTTCAATTTGCTCTACGGCATCCTTTGCCAAACGGTCGTCGGAATCAAGGCAAAGGTTCAGCTCGGTCTCGAGGTGCGCATAAGCGGTGTTGTGCGCAGCGTGCATGCCGCCGTTTGGACGGTATAGGTAACGGATGGTAAATGCTTTCTCCGCCTGCATCCAGGCGGAGACCAACGCGGCGGTTCGGTCGGTGGAACCGTCATCTACGATGAGCCACAGAAAGTTTTTAGATGTTTGCGCTTTTAATGAGCAATATGCTTCCGGCAGCGTGTGTGCACGGTTATACGTCGGCGTAAATACGGTCAGCAGAACCATGTGCGGTTTCCCTCCTTCTTTGGGCATCCTTTTGCAGATAATACGCAGTGAGCATACGTGCGTTTTCACGAATGTCAAAGCTTTGTAGTACAGGCGGCGCGGCGCTGAGCACCTTACTTTCCGCCAAAATAACCTCCGCCCACTTAGAAGGCGGTGCGGAAAGCGGAAGCTGCCGTGCACGCGGCGTTTGAAGACAATCCTTCGGTACACCGTTGGAGACAAGGCACGGTAGCCCTGCGGCCTGCGCTTCCAAAACGGCGAGCGGCATGCCTTCGTACAGAGACGGCATGCAAAATACATCCATTGCATGCAAAAGTGCCGGAACATCTTCCCGCACGCCTAAAAACAGCACATACGGTGTAAGACCGAGTGCGGCGGCGCGGTTTTGTACGGCTGCCCGCTTTTCACCGTCGCCAACAAACAGCAGCTTCGATTTTGTACCGCATGCGCGCAGACTGTGCAGGACATCCAAGAGGAAAGCTTGGTTTTTCTCTTTGCGAAACTGCCCCACATGCCCGATGAGAAGTTCTTCTTTTGTGATACCGAGTGTGCGCCGCATGTCTTCGCGCGTATTTTTATCAAAGCGGAATTTTTCTGTATCGATGGCGACCGGCAGCACCAAAAACGGCGCACTGCCGAACATCCAGCGCCCGGCATCTTCTCCGCAGGCAAGCAAATCGGTCGCGGTACGCGGAATGATGCGCTTATACAGACTTTTTATTGGATATTTGAAGTCGCGCATCTGATTTGTGGTGTGTGCGTGAGCAATGCGTACAGGCACGCCGTGCTGCTTGGCGCAACCGAGTACAACGCCGGAAAGACAATCAAGATGGGCGTGCACAACAGTATACGCCGGGTGGGCGGAGAAAAATTTGTGCAGTGCATGGCGGTATGCGGGGCTGAACGGGTTTTGCCGCGACACGGTGAAAACTTTGCCGCCGAGAGAGTAAATCTCTTTATCGTACGCGCCTTCCCGTGCGCGGTGCGTCAGAAAATCGAACTGCACGCGTGTGCGGTCTATGTGACGGTAGTAATTCATCAGCATCGTTTCCAGTCCGCCGCGGTCCATGCAGGTGACAACCTGCAAAACACGAAGCATAACGGATCCCCCTTTTTATAAAAGGCCGAAGGTCTTCAGCCCGTAGAAATAGAAAAACAGATAAAAAATGAGCATCATCACGGTTAAAATGCGCACGGAGCGTTTTGAAAACATGTGGTGCAGCTCCCATGGCAGCAAAATGTAGTTATAAAGTGAAAAGTATATGGGCAGCCGCCCGACAAAAATGCCGCTTGTGAACGCTGAGAGGATGTAAATGCCGGTCGATACAATGGACATGTTGACGTAAAGGTCGATGAGTGGGACATTTTCTGCACGGATAAACCGTAAACCGATCAAAGAAAGCAACGTCGGCACAGCGTAGACCAGTACGCGCAGCAGGTTTGTACCGTTGTCCTCAAAGCCTTTCCAATCGCTGACGACATTTTTGTACTGCGTTTCCTGCAAAAGCAGCTCCAAAATGTTTGTGAAGCGGTCGATGAAAAGCACGACCAAAACAGTGAGCAGAAGAAACAAAAGCGTTTTTCGGTTCCATGCTTTTCCGCGTGTGAGAAAAACAAACGGTAGTGCGAACAGTGCCGAGGCATGCAGTGTGGCGGCAAGTAGAATGATGAGCGTGGCTTGTCCGTATCTCTTGCGCAGTAAAAGCGGACAGCAGGCGAACACGAGCGCCGCCGCCAAAAATTGCCGCATGCCGTTCATCATCCAGGAGATGTAATCCGTGGAAGCGATGAACAAAAACAGACTGATGCAGTAGCTTTCCGAATAAAGCCGATAGTTTTTAACGAGCGGCCAGAGCTGAAGCGCGGCGAGAATGCAAAACCAAACGCGCACCTGCCCGCCGCACAAAAGCTTGATGAGTGCGGAAAGCAGGAAAAAGCCGTGATCTTTCTGTAAAGACCGGATGTAATCGGGCAGTGCGCTGAATGTGCTCGGCATTTCGGAAAACGCGTGCATGTAGTTATAGGTATCGCCGATATCACCGCGCAGCGTACAAAAGATGAGCAGCGGCAGCACGCCGAGTGTTGCCCAGAGCTTCGTGAACCGCACTGTCTGCACGCCGCAGACAGTTTCGCTTTGCTGTACTTCCAACACGGCGGAGAGCGCCGTGTAAATCAGAAGCCAAAGGAGCATCCAAATATAACCGGACATGTGTTCTCCTCTATGCCGTGACGCGCCGGGGCTGCGGTGCCGCTTTTTCGGCGGTGACGATGCGCAGTGTTTCTGCAACAACGCTCGCTTTATCGAATTCACGCTCCATTTTGCGGCGGCCGTTTTGCCCAAAGGCTGCTTTTTGCTCTGCGGAAAGCGCCAAAAACGCGCGCATGGCAACATATAGGCTGTCCGCGTCTTTTGCGCGGCACAAAAGGCCGGTTTTGCTGTGCTCTACGGCTTCCCTGCACCCGGGAATATCGGACGCGATGATGGGCCTGCCGACGGCGGCAGCTTCCAACAGCACGTTGCTCATGCCTTCGTGGTAGCTTGGCAGCACTACGCAGTCGCAGTTTTGGTAAAACGGCAGCGGTTCTTTTTGAAAGCCGAAAAATTCTGTCATGCCGCCGGCAACCAAGCGGTCTACCTCCTGCCTGTACTGCTCCTCAAAAAAGCCGAGCAGCTGCAAATGCACGTGAAAGCCCTCTGTCCACAGCCTGCGCACGGCGCAAAACAGCTCCTCTACCCCCTTTTCGCGCATCAAACGGCCGACGAACAGGAATCGCGGCGGATCGTGAGCGGTGTACGGCGTGTAGATATAGCGGTTCAGGTCTACACCCGCACCGTGCAGAACGACCTCTTTTTCGGGTGGCAGGATGTGTCTGCGGCAAAATTCTACCGCATTGGACTGATTTTCAAAGAATACGTTCTGTACACGCAGAAACGAAAGCTTGTAAAGAAATGTGGCAACGCAGCTGAGCCACGGGCGCTGAAAAGCGCTGCCGAGTCCCTGTACGGTGGCGTAAAACGGAATGCGGTAGCACGTGCAGAGAAAACCCATGTATACATTCGGCTTAATGGCGTATGTAAGCACAAGATCCGGCTTTTCCAGACAAAGAATACGTTTGTACGCCTGTAAAAGACGCAGTTCAGAAAACACCTGCACGCGCCGCCGCTGCATTTTCGTTTCCGTGCAGCGTATGCCCATGCTTTCAAACACTTCTTCACCGGTTTCAAACGGCGCTGCCACGATTACCTCATACCGGGATTGCAGCTCTTCAATCAGCTCCCGTCGAAAGCGGTACAGCATATAAAAATGATTTGCCGCGATCAATACTTTTTTGCGCCTGTATTCGGAAAAATCTTCGCTTATCGCGAAATTTTCACGTTTTTTTGACATAAATTTGCTGAATAAGGTCAAATGCAGCAGATGTGCCGAAAAGCGCGGTGTTTTGCTTTTACACATTCTAAACCTCCGTATAGCAAGATGAAATGTATCTGTACCGGTGCTGATACCGTTATTGTACAATGCGAGAAAAAAGAAAGTGGTCGAATTCTTTGTGAAAGCAGACATTTATTTTTGCTTTTTCTTTGTGTCCGTCAAGCGAAGACGTTTTACTATTACTGCGGGGGCTTTGAATATAAAAAAGCTCCCTTTACGGGAAACCGTGCGGATGCACACAGTTCCTGTAAAGGGAGCAAAATTCCTTTTATGCGGTTTTAAAGCGGAAGCCTGCGGAAAAGCTTACTTTGCGAGCTTTTCTCTGATGACCTCTGCAATATGCTCTGCGGAAAGGCCAAATTCCTTCAGCAGATCCACAGCCGGGCCGGAGTGGCCGTACACATCGTTGACACCGATGCGCGTGACAGGCGTCGGACAATGCTCGGAAAGTGCGGTGGAGACCGCTTCGCCGAGACCGCCAATGATGTTGTGCTCTTCAACCGTGATGACACGGCCGGTCTTCTTTGCGGAAGCAATAACAAGCTCTTCATCGAGCGGCTTGATGGTATGGATATTGATGACTTCAACGCTGATGCCTTCTTCTTTCAGTGCATCGGCAGCCTTAACGGCTTCCTGTACCATGAGACCGGTTGCAACAACGGTGATGTCCGTGCCCTCGCGCAGCGTGATGCCCTTGCCAAGCTCGAATTTGTAATCATCGTTGTTGTTGATGCTTTCCACAGCCAGACGGCCGAGGCGGATATAGCACGGGCCCTTGTGCTCAACAGCAGCGCGAACCGCGGCCTGCATTTCGTAATGATCGCAGGGATTCAGAATGACCATGCCCGGGATGGTGCGCATGAGCGCGATGTCCTCGCAGCACTGATGTGTAGCGCCGTCTTCACCGACAGAGATGCCGGCGTGGGAGCCGACGATCTTGACATTCAGCTTCGGATAACCAACGGAGTTGCGGACCTGCTCAAACGCTCTGCCTGCGGAGAACATGGCAAAGGACGCCGCAAACGGAATTTTACCGCAGGTGGCCAGACCGGCAGCAACGCCGACCATGTTGCACTCTGCGATACCGCAGTCAAAGAAGCGTTCCGGGTATGCTTTTTTGAAGATGCCCGTCTTGGTGGCAGCAGCAAGGTCTGCATCCAGAACGACGATCTCCGGGTATTCAGCGGCGAGCGCGGTAACGGTCTCGCCAAAGCTTTCTCTTGTTGCCTTTTTAACCATTTCAGCCATATCAGCAGCCCTCCAGTTCATGCAGTGCAGCGGTGAGCTCCTGCATAGCGGTCTCATACTGTTCCTTGTTCGGCGCGGTACCGTGCCAGCCGACCTGATTTTCCATATAGGAAACGCCCTTGCCCTTTACGGTCTTGGCAATGATGACGCTCGGCTTACCCTTAACGGTCTTTGCACGTGCAAAAGCCGCTTCGATGGCGTCGAAATCGTGTCCGTCGATGGTCTGTACGTCAAAGCCGAAAGCCTCGAACTTCTTGTCGATCGGTTCCGGGCCGGCAACTTCGCTGACCGGGCCGTCAATCTGCAGGCCGTTGAAGTCGACAATCAGGCAGAGATTATCGAGGTTGTTGTGGGATGCAAACATAGCAGCTTCCCAAACCTGACCCTCTTCAATCTCGCCATCGCCGAGCAGAGAGTAAACACGGTAGTCTTTGTTATCAATCTTGCCGGCAAGCGCCATGCCTGCCGCAGCGGAAATGCCCTGACCGAGAGAGCCGGAGCTCATATCGATGCCGGGGGTGCCCTTCATATCCGGGTGACCCTGCAGCATAGCGCCGATGTGGCGGAGTTTTTTCAGCTCATCCACAGAGAAATAGCCGCGCTGTGCCAGTGCAGCGTAAAGACCCGGTGCGCAGTGGCCTTTGGAAAGGACAAAACGGTCTCTGTCCGGATCCTTCGGGTTCTGCGGGTCAATGTGCAGTTCTTTGAAATAGAGATAGGTGAAAATATCCGCAGCGGAAAGGGAACCGCCCGGATGGCCGGATTTGGCGTTGTAAACGCCTTCGATGATTCCAAGTCTGACTTTGGCAGCCGTGATCTTAAGCTGCTGCTTATCGCATGAATTCATGGAAGCCTCCTGTGTTTTTAGCGCCCGGCACGGGCAATCCCGTAAAAACCGCAGCGCGAGTCATTATGGTCTTATTATAGCGCATTTCGGTGGCCTTTGCAACGCTCCACGCCAAAATTTCGCCCGTTTTTTCGTGCTTTTTGCATATTCACCGTATGTGGAGAGACAATAGGCACAGCGGCGCTTATAAAAGCCTTAATAGGTACGTACAGCTTTTGGCTGCGCCGGAAAAACGGAAAGGACAAAACAAAATTACCAACGGAAAGGAACATCGTTTTATGTCTCAGAGGATCGGCAACCTGCCTGCCAATATCAACATTATGAACCCTGTACCGAACAAGGATGCGAAGACCATCATGAAGCTGATCCGCACGAATGGCAAGATCTCCGGCTACCAGCTTTCGGATGGCACGGTGCTTTCCAAGGCGGACGGCGTGGCGCTTGCAAAGCAGGGCGGCATCCGCGGCGTGGCGATTGCGAGCCGCAACGGCAGTGAATATCTGCGCAGCATACCGGACGGCAAGGAGAGCAACAATTTAGGTGACCTCCCAAGCACCGGCCTGCGCGGTCTTTCCTAAAGAAACGGGAGCCTGTACGTTTTGAAACGCAGGCTCCCCTATTTTTGTTTATTTTGTGTTTTCGAGCGCTTCACGGTAAATTTGTACGGCGTGTTCGGCAACGGCGACGCTGTCAAACGGCTTTGCCGCAGCACGAATTTTGGCTTCATCCAGTGTGTCCGACCGTGCAGCCATGCGCAAAATTGCATCTTCCATATCTTTCGGGTCACGCACATTGCAGAACTCGGCGCAGTCATCGTTCAAAAAGCTCTCCGGGCCTTTGCACCGTGTAGAAATCACCGGCACGCCGGCCGCGAGTGCTTCCACGGCAGGAATGCCGAACGTCTCAATATCCGAAGCCATCAAAAGGGCGTCGGTCTGGCTTAAAATCTCCGCAATTTCACTTTCGGTCTTGCGCCCGACAAAGGATACAATGTCGTTCAGCCCGAGCTCAGATGCGGTCTTTTTATAAAACGCTTCCTCCTGCCCGTCGCCGATAATCGTATACAAAAACGATTTTTCCGGGTGTTGCTCCCGCAAGAGCTTCAAGGCCTGCAAAGCGTCTTCCACGCATTTGCCGGGACGCAGTGCAGAAACCGTCGTCAAGCGAAAATGTGCCGGGTCTTTCGGTTTTTTTGCGCCGCAAAATGCCTTGGTGTTGACGATGTTCGGCAGAACTTCGGCAGGTATATTGTGTTTTTCTTTTAAAATGTCCGTCATATAGCCGCTGACGCAGGTCATCACGCTGTGCCGTGCAGCATAGAGTCCGTATTTTGCGGTGCTACCCTCAAAGAAGCGCTCGAAATATGAGGAGTGCTCCGTGATGACGACCGGAATATGATATTTTTCGCCGAGCTTTGCAGCGGCGTATCCGGCGGGCACGGTGACATGTGCGTGCAGAATGTCCGGCTTGCCGTGCTGCTTCACGTAGGCTTTGTAAAGCTTTTCAACGGTGCGGTAGTAAGCGCTGAGCTGTGCATCTGCGCTGAATTTGGAGATGTCCAGCATACGGCGGCAGTATGTCACATAGCCGGTGTTCGATTCTTCGTAGAGCTTCTGCATCGTGGGGTACTTCGGCAGTGAAGACAGCCCCTGTCGGTCTACATAGAGCATGTTGGTTTTTACGCCGTATTCCGCAAGTGCCGTGCTGAACAGCTTGTGGTAAACGCCGATCAGTTTATCTTCACCGTTTGGGTACCATGTGGGGATGACCAAAACGTGAAGCGGAGAATTTTTCTGCATGAGTCTTTTGGTTCCGATAGCGCGCGATGCGCAGTCTATCGAAAAATCCTTTCATTCGTAGTATGGAAAAGGCTATTTAATTTCTGCGCACGAATGCCTTTTTCGGCATTTTGCAGACCGGGCACACCCAGTTGTCCGGCAGTTCTTCAAAGCTGAAGTTCGGGTCGCTGTACACATAGCCGCACACGGAGCAGACAAAGCTTTCACCGCTGCTCTTATCAAACGTGCTTTCCGGCGGCACATAGGTCGGCGAGCCGACCGGCGACAGACCGTGCATTTCACTGCGGTAGAAATCATACGTCATCGGCGTGCCGATGGCGCTGTCGCTGCCCGCTATGATCTCGGCGGCGAAGACCATCTCCTGCCCTACGTCCATGCCGGAGATGACCTTGCATAAAAACCAGCAGCAGGTGTTTTCCTTTACGACGGGCACGCCTTCAATGAGCACCTTGTGGCGGATGTTTTTCAGCTTGTCTGCATTTTTACCGCTGACAAGGCCGAGTGCGCCGATGACACTGGCAGGTGTATCTGTGGAGAGTACAGAAATGGTAAAAATGCCGTTTTCGCGGATTGCGGTGCAGCTGTGCGTATCTTTTGTCAGCGCAATGAGCACTTTTTCGGGGTCACTGCTGGAAATTTGGATGACCGAGTTTGCCACACAGGCGTTCGGGCGGCCGTTATATTTTGTGCCGATGACGTACATGCCGTATGACAAATTTTTAAGGACTGCCGGGTTCATGGCGGTGCACTTCCTTCCGTTATGTTAATAGAGTTTATGAGCTGTGCTTTCGTTTTATGTTTTCCCAATACGCTTTAAACGCCTGCTCGTTTTTGTTGTCTCCGTAGTGATAGTACGAAGCGTCGAGCAAGGCATCCGGAAGATACTGCTGGTCGAGCCAATGATCCGGGTAATCGTGCGGATAGCGGTAAAACTGGCCTTTTTTAGCGACATCTGAACCGTCATAATGCACGTTTTGCAGCGTGCGCGGGATCACACCGAGTTTGCCGGCCTTCACGTCGCGCATGGCGGCATCTATGGCAGATTCACCGCTGTTCGATTTCGGCGCCGTCGCCGTTAAAATGACGGCATCCGCAAGCGGGATGCGCGCTTCCGGCAGACCGACCATCATGGCGGCGTCTACGGCCGCTTTCACGATGGGGATGATCTGCGGCCACGCAAGGCCTACGTCTTCGCAGGCGCACACCATCAAGCGGCGGCATGCAGAGGCGAGGTCGCCCGCTTCCAAAAGCCGTGCGAGATAATGCAGCGCTGCGTCGGGGTCGGAGCCGCGCATGGATTTTTGAAACGCCGAAAGAATATCGTAATGCGCGTCGCCGTCTCGGTCATACCGCATGGCACTGCGCTGTGTAAGCTGCTCTGCAAGTTCCATGGTGATGCGCGGCTCGTCCTCGCTTCGTACGGCAGCCGTGCAAAGCTCTGCCGCGTTCATTGCTTTACGTACATCGCCGCCGCAAGCGGAAGCGATATACGAGGTCACGCCGTCTTCGAGCCGGATTTCTTCGCCGAGGTCTTCCGACAAAATGCGGAATGCGCGGTCTGCGGCGCGGGTGACCTCCTCTTTTTCCACGGGCTTGAACTCAAACACCGTGGAGCGGCTCAAAATGGCGTTATATACGTAAAAATAGGGGTTTTCCGTTGTGGAAGCAATCAGCGTGATGCTGCCGTTTTCGATGAACTCCAAGAGTGTTTGCTGCTGCTTTTTGTTGAAATACTGGATCTCATCAAGGTACAGCAAAACGCCGTTTACCGCTTGCAGCGTGTTTACCTGCGCCACCACGTCGCGAATATCGGCGGTGGAGGCCGTGGTGCCGTTTAACTTGCACAGGTGCATGTGGCTTTGCTTTGCAATGATGGACGCCACGGTGGTTTTCCCTACGCCGGACGGCCCGTAAAACACCATATTCGGGATAGTGCCGGATTCGATGATGCGCCGCAGTACCTTATTGGGGCCGAGAATATGCTGTTGTCCTACCACATCATCGAGCGTTTTCGGGCGAATGCGGTCTGCAAGCGGTGCGTTCATCGTGTTCTCCTTTTAGTCGTTATAAAGCGGATATTTGCTCAAAAGCTCTGTGACCTTTGCGCGGATGGCGTCGGCTCTGTTGTCGAAATCGGTCGCACACAGGTGGATGCACTCCGCGATGACGTCCATATCGGCTTCCTTCAGGCCGCGCGTGGTGACGGCCGGTGTGCCGAGGCGCACGCCGCTTGTGACGAACGGGCTTCTCTGCTCGTTCGGAATCGTGTTCTTGTTTGCAGTGATATACACTTCGTCGAGACGGCGCTCCAGCTCTTTGCCGGTCAGCTCGCCGTCGGAAAGATCGAGCAGCATCAGATGGTTATCCGTGCCGCCGGAAACGAGCTTCATGCCGCGTTTTGTAAGGCCTTCGGCAAGCGCTTTAGCGTTTTTTACGGTCTGCTCGGCGTAGGTCTTAAACTCCGGCTTCAGCGCTTCGCCGAGGCACACGGCTTTTGCGGCGATAATGTGCATCAGCGGGCCGCCCTGCGTGCCCGGGAAAATGGCTTTGTCGATTTTTTTCGCGTACTCCTCACGGCAGAGGATCATGCCACCGCGCGGGCCGCGGAGCGTTTTATGCGTTGTTGTGGTGACGACATCAGCATACGGCACCGGGTTCATGTGGCAGCCGCCCGCAACAAGACCCGCAATGTGCGCCATATCGACCATGAGGTACGCGCCGCATGCATCGGCAATCTCGCGGAATTTCTTAAAATCGATCGCGCGCGGGTATGCACTTGCGCCGGCGACGATGAGCTTCGGTTTAAGTTCGCACGCCTGCTCCATGAGCTTATCGTAATCGATGCGATGCGTAACGGGGTCAACGCCGTAAGCCGCAAAATTATAGTAGGCGCCGGACATATTGACAGGAGAACCGTGGGTCAGATGGCCGCCTTCTGCAAGGTTCATGCCGAGCACGGTATCGCCCGGTTGAAGCAGCGCGAAATATACGGCAAGGTTCGCCTGTGCGCCGGAGTGCGGCTGCACATTGGCATGCTCTGCGCCGAACAGACGGCAAGCACGCTCACGGGCGATGTTTTCCACAATGTCTACATCTGCACAGCCGCCGTAATAGCGGTGACCCGGGTAGCCCTCAGCATATTTGTTTGTGAGTACCGTGCCCATCGCAGCCATAACGGCAGGAGACACAATGTTTTCGGAAGCAATCAGCTCCAGATTGCGGCGCTGGCGTTTGAGTTCCAGCTCCATTGCTTCGCCGACCTCGGGGTCTGCGGTTTCAACAAAACCGATCGTGTTCAAAAGATCACCGTACATACTTCATCTTTCCCTTCTAAAAATAATATGCTCTGCGGTTTATGTGCCGCAGTACTTCACTAAATTATACCCTATTCCATTTAAAATGGCAATAGATGATTTGCAAGCACATAGTGGATGGCGTAAAGCAATAACATATGTGCCGGATAGCTGATGTAGAAAAAATATTTGAGCGAAAGCGCGCCGCGCTTGCCGTTATAGAGCAGCACGGGGATCGCGGCGGCGATGGCATACAGCTGTGTCGTGTTGCCGTCCTGCGTATACTGCCCGTAGGTCAGCGCCGCAAACGCCACGGCATCAATACCGCGGTACTTCTGGAACAAATAGAAACAAAGTACCGTTAAAACACCGTAAACGCCATAGCTGAAATGCAGGAAATACGGCAGGATTGTCAAGATCGCTGCGCCGATGAACATGAAAATATTGCGGCTTTTCGCGGAAGCATCTAAAAGTTTCATCACAAAAAGCGCCGTTAAAAACGTGAACAGGATATTTTGCCGCTGAAACTCAAGCCATGTACCCTGAAATAAAAGGTCATACGGCACTTCGGAGAGCAAAGCAAAAATACCCATGCGCAGTGTGTAGCGGTTAAAATTGCGTGTGTGCATGTAGCCCTGCACGAGCAAAAACGCGTAGATCGGCATGGAAAGCCGCCCAATATAGCGCAGCCAGATAAACTGCGGGAAGAAAATCGCCCCGACATGGTCGATGATCATGGTGATGAGTGCGATGAGCTTTAAGGTAAACGCAGACATTCTTTTTCCCCTTTGCGGTTATTTGTCGGTCTTTCAATAAAAATAAATTTACCACCCTTTTCCGGTATTGTCAACCGAATGAAAAAGTTGTAGAATAAACGTAAAGCATTCAGACGGGCTTGCCCGCCGCTTTTTCGGAGGTCTGTATGACAAAAAAGGAACGTGCGCTTCTTGCTGTGGAAGCGCTGAAAAAAGAATATCCCGGCGCGGTATGTTCGCTTGAATATCAGGATCCGCTGCAATTACTTATTGCAACGCGACTCTCCGCACAGTGTACGGATGCCCGTGTGAACCTCGTTACACCGGCGCTTTTTGCCCGCTTCCCTACGCTGGAAGCCTTCTGCGCGGGCAGCGAGGAAGAAATTGCGGAGCTCATCCGCTCCTGCGGGTTATATAAAACAAAGGCTCGTGATATTTTTGCTATGTGCCATGTGCTGCGCGATTCGTATAACGGCGTGATTCCGGACACGGTGGATGAGCTGACAAAGCTGCCCGGTGTGGGACGCAAAACCGCAAATCTCGTTGTGGGCGACATTTACAAAAAACCTGCCGTTGTGACGGACACGCACTGCATCCGTATTACGGGACGACTCGGTCTGACCGAAAGCAACGTGCCGCTCAAAGTCGAAAAAGACCTGCGCGCAGTCTTGCCGCCGGAGGAAAGCAACGATTTTTGTCACCGTACCGTTTTACACGGCAGAGCGGTCTGTACAGCGCGTAATCCGAAATGTGCTTTGTGCTGCATGAATTCGTTCTGCAAAAATCCCGTGAACCCGATAGAGTAAATAAAGCTAAAAAACGCAGCGTTTTTCCGTTGTGTTGTTCTTGATAAAAGAAAGGAAGCTACTTTTTATGTTCAAGTTTTGTAAGACCCAGCTTTGGGAGTGCTCCCGCACGCTTTCCGATGTTGCAATGGGCAGAAAGCCCGCAGAGACGGTCATTCGCAATGCGCGTCTCGTAAACGTCTGCACGCATGAAATCCTCGACAACATCGATGTTGCAATTTCCTGCGGCCGTATTGCACTTGTCGGCGATGCCGCACACTGCATCGGTGAAAGCACAAAGGTCATCGATGCCGAGGGTCAGCTTATCGCTCCGGGTTTCCTTGACGGTCATATCCACATTGAGTCTTCCATGATGACGCCGATCGAATACGCAAAGGCCGTTATCCCCCATGGCACCGTCGGGATTTATTATGACCCGCACGAAGTCTGCAATGTGCTTGGCCTCAAAGGCGTTGACCTGATGGCGGAAGAGGCGGAAAAGACTCCGCTGAAGGCTATGCTGACGACCCCCTCCTGCGTTCCGGCTGTTCCGGGATTTGAGGATTCCGGCGCGGAGATCACCGCCGCGGATATTGCCTCGGAAATGAAGCACGATTATACCGTTGGTTTAGGCGAAATGATGAACTTCCCGGGCATCACCGCTTCCGCGGAGCCGACGCACAACATCACCGGCGAAACGTTGAAAGCCGGCAAAACCATCACAGGTCACTATTCCATCCCGGAGACGGGTTGCGGCCTCAATGCATACATTGCAAGCGGCGTGCGCTGCTGTCATGAATCCACCCGTGCGGAGGACGCACTCGCAAAAATGCGTCTTGGCATGTATGCCATGCTGCGCGAGGGCTCCGCTTGGCACGATTTGCAGGAGGTCTCCAAGGCAATCACGGAGCACAAAGTGGACAGCCGATTTGCGACCATGATTTCCGACGATACCCACCCGCATACGCTGGTCGCAAACGGTCATCTCGATCACATCGTGCGTCGTGCCGTCTCCTTCGGTATCGATTTTGTTACGGCCATCCAGATGGTCACGCTCAACTGCGCACAATGCTTCCAGATGGATCACGAGCTCGGCTCCATCACCCCGGGCAAGTGCGCGGACATCGTATTTATCGATAACGAAAAAGACATCCGTGTCACCCGCGTGCTCATCGACGGCGACGTTGTTGCGGAAAACGGCAAGCTGACGATTGACCTGCCGAAGTCTGAGCTTCCCGCATGGGCGCTCGACACGATGCACGTCGGCGAGACGATCACTCCGGAAACCTTTAAGGTACATACCGATAAGGTTGGCACGGCAACCGTCCGTGCGATCGAGATTATCCCGGTACATGTCGGCGACTATGAGCGTCACGTTGAACTCAAGGTTGAAAACGGCGAATTAAAGAGCGATGTGGAGCAGGATGTTTTGAAGACATTCGTCTTCGAGCGCCACAATAAGACCGGCAAGCACGGCGTTGGCTTTGTCAAGGGATTCCACGTCAAGTGCGGCGCAATGGCTTCCACCGTTGCACACGATGCACACAACCTGCTCGTTGTCGGCACGAATGACGAAGATATGGCGCTTGCTGCAAACACACTCATTCAGTGCGGCGGCGGTGAGTGTATTGTGCAGAACGGCAAGGTGCTCGGCTGTGTTCCGCTGCCGTTTGCGGGTCTCATGAACACAAAGTCCGCTGAAGAAATGGACGAGCTCGTCGAGAACCTCGGCAAAGCTTGGGAAACGATCGGCTGCGACATTCAGTCTCCGTTTATGACGATGGCTTTAATCCCCCTCGCCTGCCTGCCGGAGCTGCGCCTGACCGACCGCGGTCTTGTAGACTGCACCACCTTCTCTTTTGCAGACCTTGAGGTTGAATAAGACCGTTTGAAAGTAGATTACCTTATTCTTAGAATGGGAGGAATTACCAATGATTTATGATTTTGAAACGCTGGTTTCCAGAAAAAACACCGGCTCCGGCAAATGGGACGAGATGACAAAAGAGCATCCGAACCTGCCGGAAAACGTTGCACCGCTTTCCGTTGCGGATATGGAGCTGAAAAACCCGCCGGAGATCGTAGAGGGTCTGAAAAAGTACATCGATACGCATATCCTCGGCTATACCGGCCCCACAGAGGAATACTTCAATGCGGTATGCGGCTGGATGAAGCGTCGCAACGACTGGGATATTAAGAAAGAAGAAATTGTTTCTACACACGGCGTCGTAACGGTTCTGGCTGTTTCGGTTCTGGCCTATACCGATCCCGGCGACGGCGTTATCACTATGCCGCCGGTTTATTATCCGTTCAGAATGACCATTGAGCACAATAACAGAAAAAACGTGGAGTGCCCGCTCATCAACACGAACGAGACATACACGATTGATTTTGACCTCTTTGAGAAGCTGTGCGCAGAAGAAAAAAACAAGATGTTTATCTTCTGCAATCCGCACAACCCGGTTGGCCGCGTTTGGACGGAAGACGAAATCGCAAAGCTCGGTGCCATCTGCGCAAAGCACAATGTGATTGTTGTCAGCGACGAGATCCACTCCGACCTCATCATGCCGGGTCATAAGCACGTGGCATTTGCAAACGCCTGCAAGGATGCACTGCCGAAGTATCTTGTTTGCACCGCGCCGAGCAAGACGTTTAACCTTGCGACGCTCCAGACCTCGAATATTGTTATTCCCGATGAAGAACTGAGAACAAAATTCCAGAGTATTTTACAGCAACACTTTACGCCGTCCGCCGGTGCGCTCGGCCTTGAGGCCTGCCGTCTCGGCTACACAGAGTGCGAAGGTTGGCTTGCAGAAGTCATCGACCTTATCTACAAAAACTACAAGAACTTCTGCAAGTTCATCGACGTAAACTGCCCGGGCGTTACATACAGCGATCTGCAGGGCACGTACCTCATGTGGATCGACTGCACGACGTTCGGTCTCGATGATGAAGCGCTCGATAAGCTCCTGCGCAAGCATGATCTTTTCTGCGACGCCGGCACGCTGTTCTCGCAGGGCGGCACCATGCATACGCGTGTAAACCTCGCAGGTCCCGAAAAGATGCTCAACGCCGCGATGCAGCGCTTTAAGGACGCGTACGATGAAGCGAAAAACGCGTAAGCTTGCGCTTGAAATTCCGTAATGTATAACAAAAGGCGAACCGCACAACTCCGTGCAGCTCGCCTTTTTGCTATGTTGTTTTACTGAATGCCGAGCGCGTCTTTCGCTAAACGGTCGGCGAGGTCGTTGTATTTGTCGCCGGAGTGCCCCTTGACTTTCACAAAGCGGAAACGGATGTGCTTTGTGGCTGCGGCGCAGAATTCGCGGTACGCAATGGTGCCGGGCTTTTTTGCTTTCCATTCTCCCGTTGCCCATTTTGCTACACCCTCGTAATCATGGTAGATTGTCACGGAGGGCACATCATGCTCGATGCAGTAGCGCAGAACAGTTTCGGAGCCCTTGATCTCCCCTGCCACGTTGCGCATTTCGGCAAGGTCGGGGTCGGTGAATTTTTCGGAAAAATGCAGCTCTTCGCCGTTTAAAAACAGCACAACACCGCAGGAAAACTCCTTTGTGCCGATGTGGTAGCTACCGTCTACGTAAGCCACGGCGCCGTCTTCTTCAGGCGCTGCGGTCGAGCTTTCTGCCGGAGTGGCTTTCGTCAGATCGTTTTCACCGCGCATATAGGCTTTGGCTTCTGCAAGCGTTGGAAAGCTTTTGAACGACGCGCCTTTAAAGCCGGTCGTCTGCGCACGGCATTCGTCCCACGTTTCAAAAATGCCGGTTTTTCGCCCGGCGCGGACGGCGTAGTATTTTTTTGTCATAAAATGAAATTCCTTTTCGTTTATTCAAAGATCGGGGTGGAAAAATAACGATCGCCGCTGTCGGGCAGAAGCGCCACGAGCGTTTTTTCTGCATTTTCGGGCATGCGCAGCAGGCGCACGGCTGCGGCAAGCGCCGCGCCGGACGTGATGCCGACGAGGATGCCCTCGGTGCGGGCCAATAATTTTGCCATTTTGTACGCTTCTTCATCCGTGACGGTCAGCACTTCGTCCACAACGGAAGCATCGTAGTTTTTCGGGATGAAGTTTGCGCCGATGCCCTGTAAGCCGTGCGCACCGCTTTTGCCCTGTGTGATGAGCGGTGAAGTCGCCGGTTCTAAACCGACGGTGTGTACCTGTGGCAGATGCTTTTTTAAATAGCGCGCCGTGCCGGTGATGGTGCCGCCGGTGCCGATGCCCGCAACGAAAATGTCGAGTTTGCCGTCTGTTTGCTGTACAAGCTCCGGGCCGGTCGTTTCATAATGTGCGGCGGGGTTTGAGGGATTCTCAAACTGTGCGGGGATGAAGCTGCCGGGTGTACTTTTCGCGATCTCATCCGCCTTTTCAATCGCACCGCGCATGCCGTCTTTTCCCGGTGTGAGTACGATTTCCGCACCGTATACGGAAAGCAGCTTGCGGCGCTCGGCGCTCATGGTTTCCGGCATGGTGAGCACCACGCGGTAGCCGCGCGCCGCTGCAATAGATGCGAGGCCGATGCCCGTGTTGCCGGAGGTTGGCTCTACAATAACCGCGCCGGGCTTCAATTTGCCGGCTTTTTCGGCGTCTTCAATCATTTTCAGTGCCGCACGGTCTTTTACGCTGCCGGCGGGGTTTAAATATTCAAGCTTCAAAAGCGGCGTGTTGGAAATGCCCGCAGCTGCCGCAAAGCGGGACGCACGCAAAAGCGGTGTTTTGCCGATGAGTTCGGTTACAGATGAAGCGATGTGTTCGTTTTTCATAAGACAGATCCTCCCTTTCTATATCGATACCATTTTACCCCCGATTTTACGCGCGGTCAAGAGCGCGATTTTTGCAAATCTTTTGCTTTTGTAAGAGTTTCTTAAGTTGTTTATTTTTTGGCTTACCTGTATAATAGAACCATCAGAGAGTCCGCGCCGGGTGTTTTGCGCGGAGGAAAGGACTGACTTTATGACTAAGAAAAAGATTTTCACAATCGCCGGTATTGCCGTCGGCGCTGTGATCGTGATCGGTATTGTAATCTGGCTCATTTTCTTCCGCGGCGGCAGCGTTGCGCCGAGCGACCCAAATGAGATGGTGTATGTGACGAGCGTTGCGGACATCACCGGCACGGGTTCACTTGGTATGACGGCGAAATACTCCGGCGTTGTGGAGCCGGAAAAGACGCTCTCCGTGCAGAAGGACGATACAAAGAAAATCGCAGAGCTGTATGTGACGGTCGGCCAGGAAGTGAAAGTTGGCGATAAGTTGTTCAGCTACGATACGGACGACCTGCAAATGCAGCTTGAAGAGGCGCAGTTACAGCTGGAAAGCCTTAAAAACCGCATTTCCACGCTGAACCAGCAGATTGATTCCCTGCAGAAGGAAAAGAACAAAGCGTCTTCCGACGAACAGCTTTCCTATACCCTGCAGATTCAGTCTGCGCAGCTTGAAGTGAAATCGACGGAATACGATCAGTCTACGAAGGCGAAAGAGATCGAGAACCTCAAAAAATCACTTGAAAATACGGATGTCGTGGCAGAAATGGCCGGCGTTGTGAAGCAGATCAATGACGGTTCCAATACCAACACAAGCGGCAGCAATTCTACGAACGCGTATATTACGATTCTCGCGACGGGTTCTTACCGTGTAAAAGGTACGGCAACGGAGTTGAATGTCTATTCCTTGCAGAAGGGCATGAAAATGAAGGTCGTCTCCCGCGTAGACCCGGAGCAGACTTGGACGGGCACCGTGGAGAGCATTGAACGCGAAGCCGCAAACGATAATAATAACAGCGGCGTTTCCTACGATTCCGAAAGCTCGTTTACAAAGGCGACAAAGTATAACTTCTACCTTGTGCTCGATGATTTCAAAGGTCTCATGCTCGGTCAGCACGTTTACGTGGAGCCGGATAAGGCCGAAGACGTGAAGACCGGAATTTGGCTGCCAAGCTACTATATTCTCAACGAAGGCAGCAAAAACTACGTTTGGGCCGTAAACGATAAGAATCGCATCGAAAAGCGTGAAGTGCAGCTCGGCAAGTTTGACGATACCCTTTCCGAATATGAGATTACGTCCGGCATGACGGCAGACGATCGCTTGGCCGTTGTGGAAGACCGCGTGCACAGCGGCATGTATGCTACGGACGATATTTCCTATAAGAACCAGGGTGACGATTCCACAGATATGGATGCCGCAAACGGTGACAGGAACGATGCCAAAACGGACGACGCAAACGGTGGTATGCCCGCGGAAGACGGCAGCGATATGGACGGCGACCCGAACGGCTACAGCGCCATGCCCGCAGAAGGTGCTGTAACGGAGTCCGAGGGCGAAACGGACACGGCGGATGGCGCGACGTCGAACTTTGAAACCGTTATCGGGGGTGCTACGGCATGATCTTAGAGCTGCACAACATTTATAAAACGTATATCCAAGGCAAAATGGAAGTGCCGGTTCTAAAAGACATCTCTCTTTCTGTGAATGAGGGAGAATATGTCGCCATCATGGGTCCGTCCGGCTCCGGTAAAACGACGCTGATGAACATCATCGGCTGCCTTGATCTGCCGACTTCAGGCACGTATGCACTTGCGGGTGAGAATATCATCGGCAGCAGCGAATCGAAGCTTTCGGAAATTCGCCTCAACTCCATCGGCTTCGTGTTCCAGAGCTTTCATCTCTTGCCTCGCCAGAGCGCGGCGGAAAACGTGGCGCTTCCCCTTTTATACGCAGGGGTGCCGAAAAAAGAGCGACGCGCGCGTGCCGTGCGTGCTTTAGAGCGTGTAGGTCTCGGCGACCGTGTGGATTTTAAGCCGAACCAGCTTTCCGGCGGCCAGTGCCAGCGCGTCGCGATCGCCCGCGCTATCGTCAACAATCCGAAAATTCTTTTAGCCGATGAACCGACCGGCGCGCTCGACAGCCAGTCCGGCGCGCAGATTATGGAGCTGTTCCAGACGCTCAACGACGAGGGTGTGACCGTTGTGATGATCACGCATGATCTCGATGTGGCAAACCACGCAAAGCGTGTGCTGCATATTCGCGACGGTCAGTTTGCGGAACAACATATCCCCGAGGAAAAGGAGGCGGAAGCATGAATCTGCCGGCAAATTTCCCACTTAAAAAAGTCATGATCACGGTGGTCTCCGTAGTGATCGTGATCGCGCTGATCATCACCGGCGTGACGCTCGCGGTGAACGGCAAGGCGGCAAATGCCACGGTGGATGTGGAGCAGGTTTCAAATATCTCCACACAGTATTGGGGCGACCAGTCCAGCACCTACGGTAATGCTACAAGTGACTTTGTGCAGGAACTTTACCCCGATAAAGAAAAAGCTATTTCTAAGATTTTCGTCAAAGAGGGCGATACTGTCAAGATTGGCGATACGCTTTTGCAGTATGATACGACAAAGCTCCAGCTGAAGGTAGAGAGCAAGGAGCTTGAAGAAAAAAAGAAGAAATACGAACTGGAGCAGGCCGAAAAAGAACTTACAAAGCTCCAGAATACGGCGCCGTATGTGGAGCCGGTTATCCCGGAGCCCGAGCCGGAACCCACTCCCACGCCGGTGCCGGAATCGCAGGCAGAACTGTATACGGAGATTACAGAGCACTCGAAGCCGTTTAAAGGTGCCGGTACGGAGGAAGACCCATATGTCTTTCTTTGCACGGAAGATGCTGTGCTGACGAAGGGCTTTCTCTTGAAGCTGCTCGGCGTGACAGACCCGCGTGCGACGCCTACCCCTACTCCGACCCCCACACCGAGCGCAGAGCCTACGGCACAGCCGAGTGAAGCGCCCACGGCGGCGCCGCAGCCGACGGTTACCCCCGAACCGACTGCGAAGCCTACCACAGCGCCGACGGAAGCCCCTACTCCCGCGCCGCCCATAGAACCCACGGAAGCCCCTACTCCCGCGCCCATAGAACCCACGGAAGTGCCAACGGTTTCCGGTATGGCGTGGTTCAAGCAGATGACATTCACAAAAACGAATGAGACCGGCGGCGAAAGCGTACCCACGCCGGAGCCGGATTTCACATTGCCGGACGGCCCGTTTGTCGCACGCTTTGAAGTGCATGAACAGGATAACGAAAATCTGCCGCTTGTAAAGGGCTGGCAGATGGACGGCGATAAGATTTCCGCGGGCTTCTTTAATGAAGTTATCAGCGAGCCGGATGACATTCAAATGCCAGATCTCTCCAACGCCGATCCGGGCATCAGCTACGATACCGGAGGCTCCATGTATACGGCGGAAGAATTGCAGCAGATGATCGCCGATAAAAAGCAGCAGATTCAAGATTTAAAGCTGAATGTGAAACAGGCGGCGCATGACCTTGAAAAAGCGAAGCTGGATCTTGAAAACGCTACAATAAAATCGACCGTGAACGGCGTTGTGAAGTCGCTCACAGATCTCGATACGGCGATGTCCACAAGCTCCCCGTTCCTCGTAGTTTCGGGCGGCGACGGTTTCTATATAACGGCATCCTTAAACGAATCACTGCTCGGCAAGGTGCATGTCGGCGACACGGTCATGGCGAGCTCTTGGGAGAACGGACAAATGTATGAGGCAGAGATTGTACAGATCTCCGATTTTCCGAATGACAATTCCAATTATTACTATGACGGCTCCTCAAACCCAAACAGCTCCACGTACCAGTTTACAGCGCGCATTGCCGATGCGGACGGCCTGAAAAACGGCATGGGCCTTGATATTACTTTGAAGGCGGCCTCGGATAACGCAAGCAATGCAATATATCTTTTTAAAGCGTATATCCGCAGCGATGACGGCGGCAAGTATGTTTTGAAGGTCGGCGACGATAATCGTGTGCATAAAACGTATATCAAAACCGGCAAGACGATCTACAACCAGTATCTGGAGATCAAGAGCGATACTTTGACGGAAGAAGATTATGTGGCTTTCCCCTACGGCACTTCGGCAATTGATGGTGCCAAGGCGAACGGCATGGAAGAAAACACAGACGAAAATGACGGCATCGACGCAAGGGGGCTTGACGCATGATTGAAAATATCAGACTTTCATTTCAGGGAATCTGGTCGCACAAGATGCGCTCGTTCCTGACGATGCTCGGCATCATCATCGGTATCGCCTCTATCATCTCCATCGTGTCCACCATCAAGGGCACGAATGAGCAAATCAAAAAGAACCTCATCGGCTCCGGCACAAACACGGTGCAGATTCAGCTGTATCAGGGCGATTATCAGTACGAAATGCTGTATAACGGCTTGCCGGACGGCATCCCCGTGCGTGACGAGACCACGATGGAAAAAATCAAGTCCGTAAAAAACGTGGAAGATGCGGCGTTCTATACCAGCCGCAGCGACTACAACAACTCCGTTTACTACGGCAACAACGGTATTTCCGGCTCGCAGGTCTTCGGCGTGGATAACAGTTATTTCACGACGAATGGGCTGGTGCTGAAAAGCGGTCGCACCTTTGTGGACAGTGATTTTACAGATTTCCATGCGGCAGCCATCATCGATGCCGATACGGCGGATTCGCTGTTTGACGGCGAAAACCCCATCGGAAAAACGATCGAGATCAGCAGCATTCCGTTTACGGTGGTTGGCGTTGTGGATGAAGACAGCAAGTTTGAGCCCGTCATCAACTCCATCGATGAGTATTATACGTATTACTCGAATAGCTCTGCCTCCCGTATTTTCGTGCCAAGCTCCATGTGGCCGGCGCTCTATTCGTTCGATGAGCCGCAGAACGTGGCCATTCGCGTTTCCAATACGGAAGCCATGACGGATGCCGGCAAGGCTGTGGCGGAGATCATGAACACGAACGTGACGAACAGCGAGATCAAGTATCAGGCACAGGATCTTTTAAAGCAGGCGCAGGACTTGCAGGATCTCAGCAGCTCCACAAATTCGCAGCTCATCTGGATTGCGAGCATCTCCCTGCTCGTCGGCGGTATCGGCGTTATGAACATCATGCTCGTTTCCGTTACGGAGCGTACGCGAGAGATCGGTCTGAAAAAAGCCATCGGCGCGAAAAAGAGCCGCATTCTGTGGCAGTTCTTAACGGAAGCCGCTGTGCTGACAAGCCTTGGCGGCATTGTGGGCGTGGGTGCCGGTATCGGTCTTGCGGCAATCATATCGCGCGTGACGTCTGCTCCGGTTGCCATCAGCGTGCCTTCCATCATTATTGCCGTGGTGTTTTCTATGGTCATCGGCATCATCTTCGGGCTTCTCCCCTCCTTCAAGGCGGCAAACCTGAACCCGATCGATGCTTTGCGACATGAATAAAAACTAAAGATTTATAAAAATGCCCGCCGGGCTTTCCGATCACATCGGTCAGCCCGGCGGGCATTTTTGTGTTTTGAATTACTCTGCTTTGTCCTGCTCTGCGGCCTGAAGAAATACTTCGTGCCATGCGGGAAAATGCTTCTGCATACGGATCGGCTTTAACGCGGGTGTTGTGAAGCAGTGCTGCGAAGTGCCGGTGCAACTCAAAAGTCCGGTCTCCTTGCTGTGCCCCTCATACGCCATTTCAAAGCGTACACCGTTGTAGTTTTGAATGCGCAGTGTAAGCACAAGCGTCTCATCAAAGCGAATTGGGTGCTTGTAGCTGCACGAAACACCCAGCACGGGGATCAGAATGCCGTTATCTTCCATTTTTTTGTACGGCAGTCCCATAGCGCATAGCATCTCCAAGCGGGCTTCCTCAAACCAACGAATGTAATTCGAGTGGTGCACGATGCCCATTTGGTCGGTCTCGTAGTAATTCGCTTTGCGTTCAAAGGTGAACATGGCGCGGCCTCACAGGTGCATTTCGATGAGGTTTGCGTAAAAAGCCTTATCGTGTGCGCCGACTTCGGTGTGGATGGGTGCGCCGTCTTTAAAGAGGATGACGGTCGGGATGCTGGAGATGCCGTATTCGGCGGCGATTTCCTGTGCTTCGTCAACGTCGATCTTAGCGACGACGGCCTTGCCCTCGTATTCTTCTGCAACTTCCTCAATGAACGGTGCGATCATTTTGCACGGGCCGCACCATGTTGCAAAAAAGTCTACAAGAACAAGCTTGTTATCGCGGATCAATGCGCCGAAATTTTCAGCTGTGGGATGTACGATTGCCATGGAAACTTCCTCCTTAAAATGATTTGGAATGATACTAAATTTGTTTAAGAAATTTATTCGTAGGGTACGATTTCTGCGGAGAGAATGGTGACGTCTTCAAGCGGCTTATCGTTCGAGTCGGTCTCAACGCCCATGATGCTGCGCACCACGTCCATGCCGTCAAATACCTGTGCGAACACGGTGTGTCCGGTACCTGCGGTGGAATATGCACCGTCAAGGTGTGTGTTGCCGCCGTTTTTATCGTAAAGTTCTTTGTAGGCATCCGTTACTTTGTCCATATCGAGCGTGCCGCCGTACATGGAGGTGAACTTTTCCGGTGCAGATTTATAGACCTGATAATACTGGTCGTAGGTATCCCAGTCTATTTTGCCCGGTTCCGTGCAGTTTATAAAAAACTGGCTGCCGTTTGTGTTGGCACCGCTGTTTGCACAAGAGACCGCGCCGGTGATGTTGACGAGGTTTTTGTGAAATTCGTCGTCATAATTCTCGCCCCAAATGCTCTCGCCGCCGGTTCCGTTGCCAAGCGGGTCACCGCCCTGAATCATGAAATCATCGATGACGCGGTGGAAAGTGACGCCGTCATAGTAGCCGGAAAGCGCCAGAGATTTGAAGCTGTACACGGCTTTCGGTGCGGCATCCGGGAAAAAGCGCATGCGAATGGTGCCGTAGTTCGTTGTCAGCACACAAATCTCCTCGCCTTTTTCCGGCATATCGAGCTGATAGCCGAGCTTTTCTTTGTCGGCCTTTGCCAAGGGCTTTAAGGTATCTGCCGCAACAACTTTATCCGTAGTGCCGATGACCTTTTCTGCGGCAGAAGAGGTGCTGCCGGAGCAAGCTGTGAGCAGCATGATTACGGTCAACGCCGCACACAGCAGTTTCATTTTCTTCATTTTTCTGTTTCCTTTCTTTTGCAAAGACATACTTTGCATCTGTATATCTATTTTAATATACACGGTAAAAACATGCAAGCCCTTTTGTTTATCTTCATGAAAAGTTCAGAAACGCATAAATGAAAGTTTAGATTCATATACTTCGGCGTAGTTAAGGCGCAGCCGAAAGCGTTTTTGCGCGGCACGGCCTTAAAAAGGAGTGAAGTACATGAAATTTTACCCGGAAGGTCATTTGATCGACAAAGCGGAAAACAAAGCCAGTATGCAGACGCCTGCCGCCCTCTCCGACGCGATGCGCGACGGAAAGATCTTAGAGGCGCGCAGTATCATCTGCGACAACGAGCACAACCTCATTGTAGATCTCAAATGTATGCGGGGCATTATCCCGCGCGAAGAGGGCGCGCTCGGCATACGCGAGGGCACCGTGCGGGACATCGCCATCATTTCACGTGTGAATAAGCCTGTGTGCTTTATCATCACGGATTTTATTCGTGATGCGTTCGGCAGGATCACAGCGGTGTTGTCGCGCCGAAAAGCACAGGAGCGCTGCATGGCAGAGTACATAGCGGGGCTTACCTGCGGCGATGTGATCCCGGTGCGCATCACGCATTTGGAGCCGTTCGGTGCGTTTGCGGATATCGGCTGCGGTATTGTTTCCCTACTGCCCATCGATGCCATTTCTGTTTCGCGCATCGACCACCCGAAGGAGCGGTTCACGGTCGGCATGGATATTCGCGCCGTGGTGCGCATGAAGGATGAGAACCGCATCACGCTCAGCCACCGCGAGCTGCTCGGCACGTGGACGGAAAACGCGGAGCGCTTTCGTGTCGGCGAAACGGTCGCAGGTATCGTGCGCAGCGTGGAAAGCTACGGCATTTTTGTGGAGCTGACCCCAAACCTCGCAGGACTTGCCGAGCTGAAAGAAAATGTCCATGCCGGACAGCAGGCCAGCGTGTTCATCAAAAGTATTCTGCCGAACCGCATGAAGGTGAAGCTCGTGCTTGTGGAATGCTTTGATTACACCTATAAACCCGAGCCGCCTGTATATTTCTTTCAGGGCGACCATATTGATAAGTTCACGTATTCTCCGCCCGAGTGCGCAAAGCACATTGAGACGGTGTTTGCGTGATTTAGGACAGCAAAAGGCGGTCTGCACGGATATTTTTCTACCCGGCAGACCGCCTTTCTATGTGCCTTTAAAGGACATTTGCCTTAACGGGTGTGATTACTTTGCTTCGCTTTCGCTCGACTTTTCGTCGCCGCTCTTCTTTGCCTTGTCTTCAATGACGTACTTACCGTCTTTGAAGTCGCAGACATACGAGCCGCCTGCTTTCATGTTGCCCTCGAGCATCTCTTCGGAAATCGGGTCTTCCATCTTGCTACGGATCGCTCTGCGCAGCGGTCTTGCACCGTAAACCGGGTCAAAGCCGGCGTTTGCAACAGCTTCCACAGCAGCCGGGGTGAACTCGACCGCGATGTCCATGTCGCGCAGCTGACCCTTAAGACCCTCGAGCATTTTGCCGGCGATTTTCTGGATGTCGTCGTGCAGGAGCTTACGGAACACAATAATGTCATCGACACGGTTGATGAATTCCGGACGGAACACCTTCTTCAGCTCACCCATGACGAGCTCTTTTGTGCGCTCGAAATCGGCGACTGCGCTGTCTTCTTCTGTCGACTTGTTGTCCGCGGTGGCAAAGCCGAGACGCTCTTGCTGCTTCTCTGTAATGAGACGCGCGCCGATGTTGGAGGTCATGATGATGATGGTGTTCTTGAAGCTGACCACCTTGCCCTGCGAATCCGTCAGACGGCCGTCATCGAGGATTTGCAGCAGCATGTTGAAGACATCTGGGTGTGCCTTTTCGATCTCATCAAACAGCACAACGGAATACGGCTTGCGGCGCACTGCCTCGGTCAGCTGACCGCCCTCATCAAAGCCTACATATCCCGGAGGCGAACCGACGAGACGAGACACCGTGTGCTTCTCCATGTACTCCGACATATCGAGACGGATCATGGCCTTTTCGTCACCGAACATGGCCTCCGCAAGCGCCTTGCACAGCTCGGTCTTGCCTACGCCGGTCGGGCCGAGGAAAATGAACGAGCCGATGGGGCGATTCTTATCTTTCAGGCCGACTCTGCCGCGGCGGATGGCCTTTGCAATGGCCGTGACGGCTTCGTCCTGACCGATGACACGCTTGTGCAGCGTATCTTCAAGATGCAGCAGGCGCTCGCTTTCTTCCTGCGTCAGCTGTACGACCGGGATGCCGGTCCACATGGCGACGATCTCGGCGATGTCTTCTGCCTTCACGACGCTGTTGCTGCGCTCATTCTTTGCAGCCCACTCGTTCTTTTTCTGCTCCAGCTCATCTGTAAGGGCTTTCTGCTTGTCACGCAACTCGGCCGCGCGCTCGAAGTCCTGCTCGTTGACGGCAGCCGCCTTATCAATCTCGACTTCCTTGATGCGCTTTTCCATCTCCTGCAGGTCTTCCGGCGCAGTGAATGTTCTGAGACGCACACGGGACGCCGCTTCATCGACGAGGTCGATGGCCTTATCCGGCAGGTAACGGTCTGCAATGTAGCGCGAGGAGAGCTTAACGGCGCTCTCAATGGCTTCATCGGTAATCTGTACTTTATGGTGCGCCTCGTAGCGATCTTTCAGACCTTCAAGGATTTGCACCGCTTCTTCTTCGGTCGGCTCACCGACATGTACCGGCTGGAAACGACGCTCCAACGCGGCATCTTTTTCAATGTACTTTCTGTACTCGTTGATGGTCGTCGCACCGATGACCTGGAAGTCACCGCGCGCCAGAGCCGGCTTTAAGATATTGGCGGCATCGGCAGAGCCCTCTGCGGAGCCTGCACCAATGATGGTGTGCAGCTCATCGATGAACAAAATGACGTTGCCGTCCTTCTTCACTTCGTCGATGGCGGACTTGATACGCTCTTCAAAATCGCCACGGTACTTAGAGCCTGCGACCATACCGGTAAGATCAAGAGCCACCAGACGCTTGCCTTTCAGCAGCTCCGGCACCTCGCCTTCATGAATCTTCAGCGCCAAGCCTTCCGCAACGGCGGTCTTGCCGACGCCCGGTTCACCGATGAGCACCGGATTATTCTTCGTACGACGAGACAAGATCTGAATGACACGTTCAATCTCGTTATGACGGCCGATGACCGGGTCAATCTTGCCTTCGGCTGCGAGCTTTGTCAGGTCGCGGCCAAACTTTTCAAGTGCACTGCCGCCTTCCTTTTCGCCGTTTTCGTCCTTCGGGTACGCATTGCCGGAAGCTTTATCGACGGTATAACCGTCGGAAAGCGCCGAGGACAACGCATTTGCAACGCTCTGCGGGTCAACGCCGAGCATTTGCAGGAAACGCACCGCAAAGCTTTCACCGTCTTCAATGATGGCAATGAGCAGGTGCTCCGTGCCGACGTAGTTACTGCCGAGCTTGGAGGCCGCGAGCTTTGCCATCTGCAAAATGCGCTTTGTGCGCGGGGTGAAATATGCGGTGGTGAGGTTCGTCGGCGAAGAAGTGCCAATCTTCTCCTGCATCAGGCGTTCGTAATCGTCTGCCGTGATGCCGAGCTTATTCAGCACGTTGAACGCAACGCCGCTGCCCTCTGCAATCAAGCCGTAGAGCACGTGCTCACTGCCGATGTAATTGTGACCAAGTTCCTCCGCCTTTTCGATGGCGCGGTTCATGGCATTGTTTGCTTTCTCTGTAAAACCTGTGAATCTATACATATAAATTCCCGTCCTTTCGATCACTGCCGTATCGCAGTTCTCTTTACTGATTTTCTATTATTGAAGCGCTTTGAGGGCTTTGCGCACCTCGTCTGCGCGGAGAATGTCTCTTTGCCCCGCCGAAAGGTTGCTGCCGTGTGCGGCTGCCATGGTGGCCGGCTGTACCGCTACGGTCAGTGTGTGAATATTTTCAAGCGTTATACCGCTTAAAAGCTTTTCCGCAATGCCGAAACGCACATTGGAAATAAGCTTCATATACTCATCGCAGGAAAGTAGCCGTGCGTTTTTCAGCACGCCGGCGGAGCGGCCTACTTTGTCCTGAACATTGATGTTCTTGCTGAGCGAAGCACGCGTTTTGCGCTCTTCGGAAATGAGCTGCATCGTAATGTTCTGCAAGTTTTCCACAGCCTCTTTTTCGCTGAGACCCAGTGTAATCTGGTTTGAAAGCTGATACATGGCGCCGATGACATTGCTGCCTTCTCCGTATGTACCGCGGATCACAAGGCCGAGCTTCGAAAGATTCGTGGAGATTCTGGACATTGCGCCGTTTTCGGTGAGCGCCGGCAGATGCAGCATCACAGAGGCCCGCATGCCGGTGCCGAGGTTCGTCGGGCACTGGGTGAGGTAGCCGAGCTCGGAATCAAACGCAAAGCGCAGCGATTCGTTTAAAAGCGTATCGATGCGATCTGCCATTTCGGCAGCTTCGCTGAGCGCAAGACCCTCATGCAGCACTTGGATACGCACGTGGTCTTCTTCGTTCACCATAATGGAGATGCGCTCGTCCTTTGAGATGAGGAATCCGCGTCCCTTTGCGTTTGCGATGAACTCCGGGCTGACGATGTGGCGTTCCACAAGTGACACCGCCTGCTCGTTGCTGAGGTCATCCATCTGCACGAAGTCGAAATCCGATGCGATGGCGCTGTTGCCGCTGAGGATCGCATCGCGTACGCGGCGCTCTACGGCTGCTTTCTGGTCAGGCGTCATGCGGTTTGGGAACGGCATATCTGCAAGGTTCCTCGCCAGACGCACACGCGTGCTGATGACAACGTCACTTTCTTTACCTGCTTTTTCATACCATTTCTTTTCTTCGTTAAGCATGGTTCCCATCTCCTTTCTCCATTTCTTTGATTTCGTCACGCAGCTCAGCTGCGTGCTCGAAGTCCTGCTTTTCGATTGCTTCTTTCAGTTCCGCACGTTTCTTTTCAATCGGCGTGGGTTCTTCCACAACGGCAATCTTACCTGCCGGTTCCACAATGCGCAGCGCATTGCTTCCGGGTACTTTGCCCTTGTGCTTTGCTGCACCGTGGATGCGGTGGATAGTCGGCATCAGGCGGTCACGGAATACATTGTAACACTCTGCGCAGCCGATCTTGCCGCTTTCTGCAATCTCCTCAAAGGAAGCACCGCATTTCGGGCAGCGCGTCGCGTTACTGCGCCCGGTCGGCGCACCGATGAAGCTGCCGAGCAGATTGTTAAAATCAAAGTCCATATCATCAAAGTTAAAAAAGCTCTTGTAGCCTTTTGCCCTTGCACATTCCGAGCAAAGGTCATATTCCGCCAACTTGCCGTTGACGATGGTTTTAATGTGGGTCGTTGCCGGATTCTTTCCGCAGTTCTGACACATCATAAGTCATCCCGTCCTTTCAAAATGGCTTTTATACATTTAGTACGAGCAACATGTTTTTGAAGATCGATGCCCGCAGTTGATCTCGAATTTCTTTTGGCGCCGGTGCAAGTGCCGAATCCGAAAGCCCTGCCATCATCAGGTGAGCGTCGGATTCGGACGCAACGCCCGTTTCCACAAGATTCCTCAGCATGGCGCGCATAGAAGCTGCGTCCAGCTTAGACCCGATGGAATTGACAATGTGCATGATTAAATCGGATTTTGTCATGCTCCGGCGAATGATGCGAATGTAACCGCCGCCGCCTCGCCTGCTCTCTACGATATATCCCTGCTCCGGTGTGAAACGGGACGTGATGACGTAGTTGATTTGGCTCGGTACGCAGCCCAGCGTGTTTGCAAGCTCATTACGCTGGATCTCCGCGATGCCGTTTTCATCATTGAGCATTTGTAAGATGTAATTCGCAACGCTGTCGCTGATTCGCATTTCTGATCGCCTCTTGTCCTTTCTTTGTCTTTGACTTTCTTTGACTTTAATTATAAGCAAAACAGATGTATTGTCAAGCACGATTTTAGGCGGTTTTCATGAATTACATTAAATTATCTCTCTGTTTCAAATTATTTCTCGATAACACTAATTGAAACGCCTAAATTTAAAAAGTTTTTAAAGTTTTGCTTTGACCATCACACATTTCCCCCACTTTCATATTCTGTACTGTAAACGAAAGGAGGCGTTCAATCATGTGTAACGGTTTTGGCGGAGGTTGCTCTTGGATCATTATTATCATACTGATCCTCTTGTGCTGCGGCGGCTGTGGCTGCGGTAACGATTGCGGCTGCAACAACTGTGGTGGCTGCAACAACGGCTGCGGCGGCTGTGGCTGCTGATCGGTCGATCGCATAATATAAAAGCAAGCCGACTGAGTGAAAGCAGTCGGCTTGCCGTTTTATAAATAGCACGTAAAGTGATGAAACTTTACGCATTGCCGAGCATATAAAGAAAAGCTGTGCACTCCATTAGAATGCACAGCTTAATTTTAGGACTATGAAAAGCAATTTAGCTTTACAGGCAGCTCGGGACTTTGTAACCGTATGTATTCTTCTTATAGTTGCCGTTAGAGGGCGATGCCTCGGCGTAGTTGCCGTAGGAGAATACCTTAGCTTCTGCAAGGCGTCTGTAATACAGGCCGATGTAGCAGTTGCCGCCTGCCACATGCCAATCCAGCAGATTGCTGCCGAATGTGTAGGCGTCCACATAGTTCAGGTCATGCGTGAGACCGGAGGTGCTGTTGAAAGCAACATCGCCTGCGCGCACCCAACCGCTCTTGCCGCTTGCAGAGACCTTGTACCAGCTCTGCTTCGTGCTTGAGTCGCGGTAATAATCGAGGATGTTCACACTTGTGTTGATCTTAAGCGTAGTAATCTGCGTGGAAGAAGCACTGTGGTCCTGATACATGGGCAGTGTGGAAGCCGTTACCTTACCGCCGTACGGATTGGAAGAAGACAGATCCTGCGGCGGAACAACGGCGTTCATGATGACTGTACGCACGTAGCAGTTGCCGGAGCCGTTCCAGTAGCCTGCGCCGACATTGTAAGAGAAGCTTGCAAGCGCATCAAACTGGCACTGGCTCATCAAAAGGCCGTTGCTCGAGATGAAACGGTTGATCTCTGTGGTATAAGAGCCGCGGTTGACGGTATCGGCCAGCATGGCCTTTGCTTCCGAGCGGGTCAGGTTATTGTAGAATGTGGTGTTCTTGGAAACAACGTAACCGTAGCCGACGGTCGGGATATTGCCGGCAAGCGTGTCCGGCGAAACCTGTGGGACATAGCCTTCATAAGAGGCGATGTTGTCGAGCATACTGTCACTTACGCGGCGGCTCTCGCCTGTTGTCGTATCAGAATCCGTTGTAGAGACGACGAGGATGGTGAACTCTCTGTAATCGGAGGAATAACCGCCGCCGGAAGACGAATACGCACGCACCGTGTAGGTGCCAGGTGTACTGATTGTAGCCGAAGCAGAGAAAATACGCACGTTGTTGTCGCCCTGACTTTCGGAATCGTAGGACGTGGTATCGTAGGTGCCGACGCCATCAATCTCAAAGCGCACGGCGGATTTCTGCGTATCCGTAACCGCCTTCAAATTGAAGGATGCACCGGCTGTGATAATATTCGGTGTTGTGTACGCAAAGCGGACAGCTTCCGGCGCGGAGACCGTGACGGAAACGGTGGCAAGTGCAGTGCCGTTTGCGCTCTTTGCGGTGATCTTGGCCGTGCCCGGCGCAGCGCCGTAAATGAAGAGCTGACCGGAAACACCGGCTTTTGCCGTTGCAACGGAAGCATCACTGCTCTCCCACGTAACAGAGCCGGAAGCAGAAGCCTGAATGTAGATTGTCTTATACTGTGCGAGATCGACGGAAGAAACGGAGATCGATGCACTGGACGAAGACGGGTCATATGCTGCGACATATTCTGCCGAGACATAGCCCTCTGCGCCGCCGGTCGTACGCACATGCACCCAGCCGCTCGTTTTGCGGTCAAGCACGTTCAGCACGGTGCCGGTGCTCAAAACAGTGAGTACTTTACAGCTCGTGTTCGGCTCGGAACGCAGGTTGAGGCCGACCGTAACGCGGACGTATTCGTCTGTTGCGGGTGCATTGGAGTTATTGCCGTTATTGGTGTTATCATCTCCACTGTTACCGGGCTTTACAGAGTTGATATCGCCGGAGGTAATCTTCAAGTACTGCGCGGCAAGGTAGCCCTCTGTGCCATCGGAAAGCTTCACTTTGTACCAGCTGCTGTTTGTGGCTTCCGTAACGGTAACGTTAACGTTCATATCGATAACCTTGATGATGCCATAGCTTGTGCCGGGGCCTTTGCGCACATTTAAATCGGATGTGGTCTTGGCCTGTACGGTTCCGTTGCTCGGCGCCGGGGTCGGCGTGGGCTTTGCGGAAGGCTTGGCAGAATCAATATTGCCGGAAGTAACTTTCAGATATTCGGAGAACAGATAGCCCTCTGTGCCGTCCGAAAGCTTTACCTTGTACCACTGACTGTTCGACGCGTCCGTGACCGTAACGGTGGTACCGGTACCGATGACCTTGATGACACCGTAATTCGTACCTGCACCGCGGCGCAGGTTTACGTCTGCGGTGAGCTTAGCCTGCACAGTGCCATCATTGGACGGTGCCTGCGTAGGTGTAGGTGTAGGCGTTGCGGACGACGTGCCGGTGACCTTCAAATACTGTGCAAAGATGTAGCCCGTGGAGCCGTTTGCAAGGCGCACGGCATACCACTGAGAGTTGCTCCTATCTGTGACCGTGACGGTTGTGCCGGAAGCGATAACGCCTTTAGAGCTGTAATTCGTGCCGGGGCCGGAACGGAAGTTTACGTATTCCGTCGTTTTCGCGCTTTGCTCGGAACCGCTCGGTGCGGGCGTTGCCGTTGCGGAGGAAGAACTGTTCAGCTTCAAGTATTGCGCAAATATGTAGCCCGTAGAGCCGTTCGAGAGGCGCACGGCGTACCACTCGGAATTGCTCGTGTCGGTGACCGTAACGGTGGTGCCCAATGCAATGACGCCTTTAGAACTGTAATTCGTACCGGGGCCGGAACGGAAGTTTACGTATTCGGTCGTTTTTGCGCTTTGCTCGGAACCGTTGGATGGCGCCTGTGTAGGTGCTGCCGTAGCAGACGGCGTATTGCTGCCCGTGAAGCTGATGTATTCGGCAAAAATATAGCCCGTAGAGCCGTTAGAAAGACGCACGGCGTACCACTGGGCGTTGCTCGTGTCGGTGACCGTAACGGTGGTGCCTAATGCAATGACGCCTTTAGAGCTGTAATTTGTGCCCGGTCCGGAGCGAAAATTCACATATTCCGTCGTTTTGGCACTGCGTTCTTCCCCGTTGCTTGTGCTGCCGCCGGTAGACATGGAAATATACTCGGCGTAGATATAACCTGTAGAGCCGTTAGAAAGACGCACGGCGTACCACTCGGAATTGCTCGTATCCGTTACCGTGATGGTCGTGCCGGAAGCGATGATCCCCTGCGAGCTGTAATTCGTACCGGGGCCGGAGCGGAAGTTCACGTATTCGGTTGTTTTTGCGGAAACTTCTTCCGCATAGGCCGCAAGCGGCAGCGCAGAAGCCAATAGCAGCGCGGAAAGCAACAGAGCCGTGCCCTTCTTTCGGAGCATTCTTTTTCTGTATTGCATGTGTTTTCACCTATCCTTATCAAGGCATCGACCTGTAGAAGCAAAAGACGGTTTCTGTCCTGTTGCGGCAGAATATGGTACAGATCGTTTTATACAGTTACAATCATAACACAATAGTTACAAATTTGCAACCATTTTTGCGGTTCAAAAGCCAAAAACAGAAAATAAACCCGCGATTTTCGCTTAAATATGAAAAATACCGGACCCGCAAAAAGGGATCCGGTATCGAATTTCAGGTGAAATTACAGCTTTTCAACGATGGCTTTCGTATCGCGTGCAATGACAAGTTCTTCGTTGGTCGGGACGATGTAAACAGCGACCTTGCTGTCCGGCGCGGAGATTTTCTTCTCCTTGCCGCGAACGCCCTTGTTGGCTTCGTGATCGAACTTGATGCCGAGGTATTCCATGTTGGTGCAGATGCGCTCGCGCAGGGTATCCTGGTTCTCGCCAAGACCTGCGGTGAAGACGATTGCGTCTACGCCGTTCAGCGCAGCGACATAGCTGCCGATGAACTTCTGAATCTGATAAACGAGCATCTCATGTGCGAGGTGTGCACGCTCGTTGCCCTCGTCCTCTGCCTTGCAGATGTCGCGGTCATCGCTGGAGATGCCGGAGATACCGAGCAGGCCGGACTTCTTGTTGAAGAGGTCGGAAAGCTGTGCCGGGGTGAGGTTCTCTTTCTCTGCGATGAACGTGACAACGGACGGATCAAGCGTGCCGGTACGGGTACCCATCATGAAGCCGTCAAGCGGGGTGAGACCCATGCTGGTGTCGATGACCTTGCCGTTCTTGATGGCGGTGATGGAGGAACCGTTGCCGATGTGGCAGGTGATAAGCTTCAGATCCTTGATGTCCTTGCCCATGAGCTCTGCAACGCGGTGGCTGACATAGCGGTGGGAAGTGCCGTGGAAGCCATAGCGGCGGATCTTGTACTTCTCATAATACTCATACGGCACAGCGAACATGTAAGCCTTCTGCGGCATGGTGGAATGGAAAGCCGTATCGAACACGACAACTTCCGGGACTTCCTTACCGAAAACGCTCATGCAGGCACGAATGCCCTGTACATGTGCGCTGTTGTGCAGCGGTGCAAGCGGGATGAGGCTTTCGATGCCTTCGATGACCTTTTCGTCAACGAGAACGGACTCGCTGAAGAGCGCGCCGCCCTGAACGATACGGTGGCCGATAGCAGCGACTTCGCTCAGATCCTTAATGACGCCGACTTCACTGTCGAGAAGTGCGTTCTTGACCTGCTCGAACGCTTCGGTGTGGTTCGCCATGCGGATTTCGATCTTCTTCTCTCTGCCGTCTGCCGTCTTGTGGCCGAAAATGCCCATTTCAAGGCCAATCTTCTCGCAGTTGCCCTTTGCAAGCATTTGCTCGTTGTCCATATCGATCAGCTGATACTTAAGTGAGGAGCTGCCGGCGTTGATGACCAGAATTTTCATTTCGTCTTCCCCCTGAATCATGGTTAAATTTGAATTGGATCATCTGTGCAAACGCACAAAAAATAAGCACGACACTTCCAAAATTATAAATAAGGAAACGCGGCTTGTAAATTGATCTTCATTGCTTTATACTTATGATAATACAAAATCATGTAAATTTCAAGGAGTTTCCTATAAAATGATTGGAAAAAACAAGATTTCGGGCGTTGTTTGCGAGTTTAATCCGCTGCATAACGGCCACGCGGCACTGCTCTCCCGCATTTCGGAGGAATTCGGCAGCGACATTGTCTGTGTGATGAGCGGAAATTTTGTGCAGCGCGGCGAGGCGGCTGTGCTCGATAAGTGGTCGCGCGCACGGCTGGCACTGCAAAACGGCGCGGCACTCGTGCTGGAGCTGCCCTTGCCGTGGGCTGTGGCAGGCGCAGAAAAATTTGCACTTGGCGGCATTTCGTTATTAAATGCGCTTGGTTGCGTAGATACACTGACGTTTGGCAGCGAAACCGGCGATACCGCTCCCCTCATGCACTGCGCGGAATACTTGCACTCCGATGTGTTTAATTCGGATATTCGCCCGGAGGTTGCAAAAGGCGTTTCGTTTGCGGCGGCGCGTACGGAGGCTGTGAAAAAGGCACTCGGCGCAGAAACCGCAGAGCTGCTCACAAAGCCAAATTGCATTTTGGGTATAGAGTATTGCAAGGCGATCTTATCGTTGAATTCTAATATCGTGCCGCAGACTGTGCAGCGTATCGCGATTGACCACGACAGCGATAAAGCGCACGGCGCGTTTGCATCGGCGAGCCTGATCCGCAGCAAGAGTGCCGAGGGTGAAGAGATTTCCTCGTATGTCCCGGAAAATACGGCGGTGTGTATTCGTGCGCTGCAAAAGGAAAAGCAGTACCCCGCTTCCCTTTCGTATCTCGACCGTGCGGTACTGGCGGCGGTCTCTGCCATGTCACCCGAAGATCTGCGCCGCGTGCCGGATGTTTCAGAGGGCATTGAAAACCGCATTTTGGCGGCTGCCGAAACGGCGGAAACGTGCACAGGGCTGTTTGATGCGGTGAAAACCAAGCGGTACAGTCACGCGCGTATTCGGCGTATTGTTTTAAGCGCGTATTTGGGCATCACGAACGATCTGCCCAATTTACCTCCGTACCTGCGCATTTTAGGTATGACAAGCCGCGGCGCGGAGATCCTGCACAAAGCGAAGCCGATGCTGCCGATCATCGCGCGACCTGCGGACGTGAAGAAGCTTTCGCCGGAAGCCAGACGTGTATTTGAGTTGGAAGTGCGCGCGGATAATCTTTACAGCCTGTGCACAGAGCATCGCCGCCCTGCGAACATGGATTATACAGAAAAACTGATTCGGATATAAACTGAGCTCTGCATTTGGCTTTTGCCGGTCGCAGAGCTCTTCTTTTATACAAAAAGACCGAACCACGCGGGCTCGGCCTTTTGAATTTTCAAATATTCGAATTACTTCTCAAGCGGTGTGACTTCCACAGTCCAACCGAGGGTATCTTCTACCTTACCGGTCTGGATGCCGGTGACGGTGTCGTACAGCTTCTGGCTGAATTCGCCGATGCCGCCGTCCTTGATCTGCATGACTTCGTTCTCGTAACGGAGTGCGCCGACCGGGGAGATAACGGCTGCGGTACCGCTACCCCAGCACTCTTCAAGTGCACCGGTACGGGCCGCCTCAACGAGCTCGTCAACGGAGATTCTTCTCTCTTCGACCGGGAGACCCCAGTGCTTGCAGAGATCGATGCAGGATGCACGGGTAACGCCCGGCAAAATACTGCCGTTCAGCATCGGGGTGACAACGGTGCCGTTGATTTTGAAGAAGATGTTCATAGCACCGACTTCTTCGATGTACTTGCGCTCAACACCGTCGAGCCACAGAACCTGAGAGTAACCTTCGTCGTGTGCCTTTACCTGTGCCGCGAGGCTTGCAACGTAGTTGCCGCCGGTCTTTGCTTCGCCGATGCCGCCGCGGACTGCACGTACATAGTCGTCTTCGATCCAAATCTTTACCGGGTCGAGACCGCTCTCATAGTAAGCGCCGACCGGGGAAAGAATGATGATGAATTTATAGGTATTCGACGGGCGTACGCCGAGGAACGGATCCGTTGCAATGACGAACGGACGAATATAAAGAGAAGTGCCGGGACGGCTCGGAATCCAATCTGCGTCAACGGCGACGAGCGTCTTGATCGCATTGAGGAAATCATCGGCCGGGATCTCCGGGATGCAAAGTCTTCTGTTGGAGTTGTTTGCACGCTCGATGTTCTTGTTCGGGCGGAACAGACGGATGCGGCCGTCTGCGCATTTATAAGCCTTCATGCCCTCGAACATTTCCTGACCGTAGTGGAAAACCATAGCGGACGGATCAAGGACGATCGGCTGATACGGCATGATCTTCGGATCGTGCCAACCCTGCTCCGGGTTATATTCCATCACATACATGTGATCTGTAAAGATTTTACCGAAACCGAGCTTGCTTTCGTCTGCCGGCTTCGCTTTAGGCGCAGTGGTACGCTCAATCTGGATTTTCTGCATCAAAAAACACTTCTTTCCTGTTTGCTTATACACATTTTAGCACGTATTTGCCTTTTTTGCAAGTTACAGAGGTTTAAATTGCAAAAAAAGCTTCACAAATAACCGTTTGGCTTTGCAAAGCTTTCTGTTCTTTTTGTATAAACGAATGCACCTTTACAGGTGTGTGCGCAGCCCCTTTGGGTAACGATTCTTCAAAACGCCGTTCGATGCCTTGCCAAAGCCCGTTACAATACCGTCTGCGGCGACGGCGGTGTAACCGGAAAGCCCCTCTGCGGGGATTTCTTCGCCGCGCAAAAACGCGAATAAAGCAGGATCGTTCGATGTGAGATGCAGCACGCTGCGGCAGTTTTCCGCACGGCTTGCCATGAAAATGCCATGCGCGGGCTCGATGCGGTTCTTTTTTGCCTCGCCGAATTCCACACCGGCGCGCAGAACGGAAAGTCCTGCAATGTCCGGCAGTTCCTTTGGCAATAAGATCACACGGTCGCGCACGCGCTGGAATCTTCCCGGTGCATCGGTAAACAGAGATGTGTACAATTCTTCGGCATGCGCCTGCGTCTCTCGGTCGGGTTTAAAGATAAACGGCGCAAAACGTTCTTCACATGGCGCAACGCGGCGGAAACGCGCGGCAAAGTGCCCCTCACCCCCGTCCATCGGGAAAATGCGCACAGCGTCTACGCCATAGGCCGGGCGACCAAATGTGACATTCGGCTTTTCGAGCGCGAATTCCGGGTGGCTTTCGAGAAATTTCTGCACAACGCCCTCATTTTCTTCCGTGGAAAACGTGCAGGTAGAGTACACCAAAATGCCGCCTTCGCGCACGCACTGTGCGGCGGAGGATAAAATTGCGAGCTGACGTACAGCGCAGGTCTCCACGTGCTCAGGACTCCATTCCTGCACGGCAACGGGATCGTGGCGGAACATGCCTTCGCCGGAGCACGGCGCATCAACGAGCACTTTATCAAAATACCCGCCGAGCTTTTCCGCAAGCATCTCCGGGTATACGCTGGAAACGACTGTATTACGCACGCCCATGCGCTCCAAATTGGAGGATAAAATTGCGGCGCGATTGCGCACAACTTCGTTTGACCACAAAAGCCCGGTGTCGCCGGTCAGCGCGGCAATCTGCGTGGATTTACCGCCCGGTGCGGCGCAGAGGTCGAGCACCTTATCCCCCGGTTCCGGCGCCAAAAGCGTGACGGCCGAAGACGCGGACGGCTCCTGCGAATAAAACGCGCCTGCATGATAGAGCGGCAGCGCCGCCATTTTGGTGTCTGTCGGCGCATAAAACGAGAGCGGCGAAAACGGCGTTTGCACCAGTGTAAACGGCAGTGCGCGTTCAAGCTGCTCTTTTGTGCATTTTACAGTGTTCAAACGAATGCCGCGTTTGTGCGGTTCGTTGTAAGACGCCCGAAACGCCGTATATTCTGCCCCAAGCATATCCTGCATTCGTTTTTCAAAAGCTGCGGGCAATTCCATGGCCGCCCCACCTTTCCTAATTTCATAAATTCGGTACATAAACACGCGTACCGTGCGCATAATAGCTTTCGGAAGGGGTGAATCACATGGCAGATTCCGAAAACAAGAATTACACAAACAAAAACCAGAAACAAAGCCGCAATAAGAGCGATCGTCAGACAACCGACCGCGTGAATAACGGCACGGAAAATCGTACGGAAAACCGCAGTGAAAAAAGCTGCCGGTAACACAAAAAACCGGAAAAAGCAGGCAGGCGATGCGCTTGTCTGCTTTTTCTATGCGGATTTATTCTTTCGGCTCGCTGACCGGCTTATCGCCCGTCTTGCGAATAGCTTTGATAATCTCGCCGAGCGTGCGGTCGTCGGAGCGCACGGGTTTGAAGCCCTCACCGGCGATTTCACCGGCATCGCCGACGATGACGAACGCATCGGGGTCTTCCTCGCGGATGATCTCGCTGATGCGGAACACCTCAAAGCGACGCACGGCGCAGAAGAGCACCTCGCCGTCCTGCTTCAAATAGCCGCTGCGGGACTTGAGAAACGTCAGGCCGCGGTCCATCTCCTTGATGATGCGATCGGCAATGACATCGTTTTTACGGGACATAATGAAGAACATTTTGCCGTTGCCCGCATCTGTGCCGTACAGAATTGTATCGATGATTTTTGTCGATACAAAAATGACGATGCACGCGTACACGGCGCTTTCAATGCTCTTATATACGATGGCGGAAAACAGCACGACGCAGCCGTCTACGGCAAGCATCAGCTTGCCCATGGAAAGATGGCGCAGGCGATGATTGAGCAGACGCGCGATCATGTCCGTGCCGCCGGTCGTGGCACCGCGCATAAAGACGAGTGAAAGACCTACGCCCTCACATACGCCGCCGATGAGTGTGATGATGAGTGGGTCACCGTGGTAGACCGGCATGAACAGCGCCACGATGTCGATGCAGGCAGCGTTTAACACGACCGCCAACATCGTTTTGGTGACGAGCTTATAGCCGATCTCAATGATCGCCCAAATGATGATTGGCACGTTAATAAGCAAAATCACGGTGCCGACGGGCGTACCGAACAGATAATTCAGCACGATGGCGATACCGCTCACGCCGCCCGGCGCGATGTTGTTCGGCGCGGTAAAGCCGTTCAGGCCGACCGCGTAAATAACGGAACCCGCCGTCATGAAAATCAGGTCAAGCAGGAATTCCTTCACGTTTTTTGCAACTTTATTTTTGCGCATGTGCGGTTTCCTCCGTTTCTGCAAATTCAAGGATCTTATCGAAGAAAAGACGCAGGCGATCCAGCTCGCCTTTAAGGTAAAGATAGCCGAAAACGCATTCAAATGCTGTGGCTGCGTGATAATCCGCAACGCTTGAGTTTTTCGGCACGTGCGAAACGTGCGCATTGCGTCCGCGCAGGCAGACTTCTTTTTCCTCTTCCGTGAAAAGCGGCATCAGCACTTCACTAAGCACCTTCGCCTGAAACTCGCAACGCACGAACGAAACGGCGCGGCTGTGCAGCTTTTTCACGGGGCAGTTGCCTTTGGAGACGATATATTCGCGCACGAAAAGCTCGTACACGCCGTCACCCACATAAGCGAGCGTTAAGGGGCTTAACTGCTTCGGATCCGATTCCGTTTGATAGAACTTTTCCAAATAGCCACCCTCTTAGTTTACAAAATCAAATTCAAGGTCATACATGCTGACCGTGTCGCCTTCCTGGATGCCCGCCTCACGCAGCGCATCGATAACACCGGTGTGAATGAGCACACGCTGGAAGTACTGGAGCGACTCGTAATCATCGAAATCGACGGCTGAGATGAGCTTTAAGAGCCAATCGGCCTCGACAAAATACACGTTGTCCTCCACGCGGATATCGACCTTTGCCTTGCTGCTGAATTCTTCGACAGGCTTTACCGGCTCCGGTTCCGGCTCGAAATGCGCGACCGGCGGCAGCGTGGAAAGCATTTCTGCAGTTTTATTCAAAAGCGGGTCAACATCATAGCGGATTGCTGCCATGATTGGAAAGAATTCATAGCCTTGCGCCTCGACAAACTTGCGGAAATCCTCTACCTGCTCGTCGGTCGTCAGGTCGCATTTGTTGCCGGCGACCAGCATGGGACGGTTCGCGAGGTCGGGGTTGAATTTGCGCAGTTCCTCGTTGATGATGCGGAAGTCCTCCTTCGGGTCTCTGCCCTCGCTGCCGGAAACATCGACAATGTGAATGAGCATGCGGCAACGCTCTACATGGCGCAGAAACTGATGACCGAGGCCTACGCCCTGCCATGCGCCCTCGATAAGGCCGGGAATATCCGCCATGACAAACGATGGCGCGTTCGGCATATGCACCACGCCGAGCACCGGGGTGATGGTCGTAAAGTGGTAGTTTGCAATGTTCGGCTTTGCTTCGCTCACAACGGAAACAAGCGTAGATTTACCTACATTTGGGAAGCCTACAAGGCCCACATCGGCGAGCAGCTTGAGTTCAAGCTGAAGCTCGAATGCTTCACCGGGTGTGCCGGGCTTTGCAAAGCGCGGAGTCTGGCGCGTAGGCGACGCAAAATGCGTGTTGCCCCAGCCACCGCGGCCGCCCTTCGCGATGACGACGTCTTCGTCTGTGGACATGTCCGCCATGATGCGGCCGGTTTCCGCGTTGCGGATCAGTGTGCCGCGCGGCACGGTAATGACGAGCGGCTGTGCGCTTTTGCCGAAGCAGCGCTTGCCGCGACCGTTTTCGCCGCGCTCTGCGGTGTACTTGCGCTTGTAGCGGAAATCCGCCAGTGTGGAGAGGTTATCGTCCACGCGGAACACGATGTCGCCGCCGCGACCGCCGTCGCCGCCGTCCGGGCCGCCGGAAGCCACGTATTTTTCACGGTGAAAAGCCACGGCGCCGTCGCCGCCGTCACCGGCTTTTACCTTGATCTTAGCTATATCGATAAACATAATTCATCATCCTTTCAGCGCCGCGGACGGCTCTGTACAAAATAAAATGGGCTTCTCCGCTTTACCCGAAGAAGCCCGTTTCATCGTATATTCGGGGATACGAAACCGGTATTCCCCCAAGGGTCAAAATTACTGCTCGATCGAGTAAACGCTGACCTTCTTGCGGTCACGGCCCATACGCTCGAAACGAACCTGACCGTCAATGAGCGCGAACAGAGAGTCATCAGAGCCTCTGCCTACGTTCTCACCCGGATGGATGTGCGTGCCGCGCTGCTTAACAAGAATGTTGCCTGCGAGGACGTGCTGACCATCTGCACGCTTGACACCGAGTCTTTTGGATTCGGAATCACGGCCGTTCTTCGTGGAGCCCATACCTTTTTTATGAGCAAACAACTGGATATTGATCTTAAGCATTTTGTTGCCTTCCTTTCGTTTTATTGTCAGACTTCTGCGTAGCGAACCTGTAAGTTTTCGGGATACTGCTCCTCTAAACCGAGAAGATGCAGCTTAAATCCCTCAAACAGGCTACGGCATGTCCGTGCATCGGTATCGGAAACCCTAAACAGCATCTCGCCGTCCTCTGCTCGGAGAGAAATCGGTGTGATGTGTAAAATCTCCAGCACGGTGTTCGCCGTCATATACGCCGCAGAAGAAACCGCAGCACAGAGAATGTCTTCTCCCTCCTGCGCCAGGCCGGAATGGCCAAGCACGGAAAAACCGAGAAGCGCTCCGTCTGCATTTGCGAAAAAATCCGCACGAATCATACGATCAAATTAGCCCTGAACGGACTCAATCTGAATCTTCGTGTAGGGCTGTCTGTGGCCCATCTTGCGCTTTTCGCCCTTCTTCGGCTTGTAAGTGAGGATCGTAACCTTCTTAGCCTTGCCGTTCTTCAGGACCTTGCCTGTAACGGAAGCGCCCTCAACATACGGGGTGCCGATTTTTGTTCCGTCTTCGCCGCAAATTGCAACGACCGGGAACGTAACTGTTTCGTCTTCATTGGCAGCGAGCTTCTCAACGTAGATCACGTCGCCGTACTGTACCTTGTACTGCTTACCGCCGGTTTCAATAACTGCAAACATTTTTTCTGCCTGCCTTTTCTGTAATCTCGCTACTCGTAGGCGGACTTTCGTCACTTTTCAGCCCACAGTAAGCGGCTCTATCATATTAACATACACTGACCCTAAAGTCAAGGTATTTCAAAGGGATTTTGTGGTTTTTTCTTCAAGCAGCAACGCAAGCTTGTCGTCCTGCTTTACCGCTTTGATGACGCTCTTGCGGTCTGCGATGCGCACGATCAAAGCAAGGAGAAAATTCAAAAAGGTCAGGAACGCCAGAAACAGGCGGTCACGGCGCTTTTGGCGCTTCAGTTTCTCCGGGTCGCGACGGCCTGCACCGTTACGCTGTGCCTTACTCATGGCTCTTATACGCTTGTTCACAGTACAGGCAACGATAGCGGTGCGCTTTTTCATCGCACAGCACGAAGATCTGGTCGAGGTTTTCCTCCGTGCTTGTGATGCAGCGCGGGTTCTTGCACTTTACAACATTTTTGATGCGACGTGGCAGCACGATGTTCTCTTTCTTCACAAGCTCACCGTTTTTAATGGTGCATACGGTGATGTTGTTATCGATAAAGCCGAGCACATCGAAGTTGATGGCGAGGTCGCCTTCAATCTTGATGATATCTTTTCTGCCCAGCTTGCTGCTGCGGGCATTTTTGATAAGTGCCACGCAGCAATCGAGCTTATCCAGCTCCAAAAGCTCGTAGATGCGCATCCCCTTGCCTGCCTGAATATGGTCGATCACAATGCCGTTTTGGATACTGTCGATGTTCAGCATACAGTTTCCTCCTCAAAAAGTCCCGGTTCGATGTTCAGAAGCATTAAAATGAGCGCCATGCGGACATATACGCTGTTTTGTGCCTGCACAAAGTACTTTGCGCGCGGGTCATCGTCCACTTCGACCGCGATCTCGTTGATACGCGGCAGCGGATGCAGCACAATGAGATCCTTCGGCGCAAGCTTCATCTTCTCTGCATCGAGGATGAAGCTGTCTTTTAAGCGGATGTAATCCTCTTCGTTGAAGAAGCGCTCGCGCTGTACGCGGGTCATGTAGAGTACGTCAAGCTCCGGCAGAACCTCGTCCATGGTACGGACTTCTTTATATTCGCAGCCGGAAGGCTTTACGACTTCATCGATGATATAGCTCGGCACATGCAGCTCTTCCGGGGAGATGAACACGAAGCGGATGCCCTCCCAGCGCACAAGCGACTTGATGAGCGAGTGCACGGTGCGGCCAAATTTCAAGTCGCCGCACAGACCGATCGTCAGGTTATTCAGTCTGCCCTTTTCGCGGCGGATGGTGAGCAGGTCGCTGAGCGTCTGCGTCGGATGCTGGTGACCGCCGTCACCGGCGTTGATGACCGGCACGCGGGCGTACTGTGCTGCTACGCGCGGCGCACCCTCTTTGTTGTGGCGCATGGCGATGATATCCGAATAGCAGGATACCATGCGTACCGTATCGGCAACGCTTTCACCCTTGGAAGCAGAGCTGTTCTGTGCACTTGCAAAGCCCAATACCTTGCCGCCAAGGCGCATCATGGCCGATTCAAAGCTCAGGCGCGTGCGGGTACTCGGCTCGTAAAAGAGCGTGGCAAGGATCTTACCTTCACACTTGTGGGCGAATGCGGTGCGGTCGTTTGCAATGCTGTCCGCAAGGTCCAGCAGACGCAGGGTCTCCTCAAAGGAAAGATCCAGCGGGTCTACGAGGTGTCTTAACTCATTCATCTTATCTATGCCTTCCTTTCTTATGTGCGCCGTGTGTTGCGTTTTATACGTGGCGCAAGTAAAAACAGGCTGTAAAAAACCTCCCCGGTAAGCCCGGGAAGGTTTTCAGCATCAATCTTCGTCTTCTTCCTCGGGTTCGTTCCAGTTGTGCCAGACTTGCTGGACATCGTCGTTATCCTCGAGTGCATCAATCAGCTTCTGCATCTTGAGAATCTGATCGGGATCGGTGAGATCCGTGTAGGTATCCGGGACCATTTCCACTTCTGCGGAAACAAAGGAATAGCCCTTAGCTTCCAGATCATCGCGAACGCCGCTGAAATCGGACGGCTCAGTGTAGATCTCGAATACGTCTTCGTCTGCCTGAAAATCAGAAGCACCGGCCTCCAGTGCATCGCTCATGACGGTATCTTCGTCAAGGCCCTCACGCTCCAGCACGATAACGCCCTTTTCGTTGAACATGAAGGAAACGCAGCCGGTGGTGCCGAGGTTGCCGCCGAACTTATCAAAGTAATGACGGACATCGCCTGCGGTACGGTTGCGGTTATCGGTGAGGCATTCCACGATGACGGCAACGCCTGCGGGGCCGTAGCCTTCGTAGGTGATGCTTTCATATGCGTTGGAGTTGCCCTCGCCTGCGGCTTTCTTAATGATGCGCTCAATGTTGTCGTTCGGCACATTGTTCGCCTTAGCCTTCGCAATGACGTCCTTCAGCTTGGAGTTTGCTGCCGGGTCTGCGCTGCCGCCTTCTTTAACGGCAACGGCGAGCTCACGGCCGATCTTTGTGAAGATCTTCGCTCTTGCACCGTCGGTCTTTTCTTTCTTTCTCTTAATATTATTCCACTTGGAATGTCCTGACATTGATGAAAACCTGCCTTTATTCACACAAATTCAAGTTATTATATCACAGCTCGCGCGCGATTTCAATAGCAATTTCCTGTGCCTTCGCGAAAATCGCAGAGTTTTCGCAATCTGCACGGTCTGTGTCCGGCAAAACCACCGTTTTTTTGAGCGTTGTGTTCATAACGGAAAAGCTTTGGCGCAGTGTTTTCTCGCATACCTCCACTGCAAACGGATCATACCGCCCCATGGTGAGCAGCAAAACGGCATCGCGGTGTGTCGCAATCGCCGGGCGGATACCGCGGGCAAATCTAGCTTCAAAATACCGCTGAAAACGGTCGATGACCGCCTTGAGCTGCGCCGGAAACGAGAGGTTATAGACCGGCGTGGCGATGAGAAGCAGATCACACGCGCGTAGGTCGCGATCGAATTCATCGAGGTCGCGAAACGCGCAGCCGTCTGTTTTTTGGCAATATCCGCAGGCGATACACGGATGAATATTCACTTTGCAAATGTCAAGTGATTTTACTTGCCAGTCTTCCCCTTTCAATCCGTCGAGAAAAGCTTCAAGCAGCTTCTTTGTGTGTCCGTCTTTATGCGGCGAAGAAAACAAAACAAGTGCATGTTTCATGTACTGGCCTCCGATTCCGTGAAGTGAAAAGCCTTTGCAAAGCTATTTAACTTCACACAAATGTAAAAAGAGCGCTGTGAATTTACACACAGCGCTCTGTAAAGAATTAACCCTTTACGACAATATTGACGAGCTTGCCCGGAACGTAGATTTCTTTCACGACATTCTTGCCGTCGATCTCCGCTGCAATGCGATCTTCCGCCTTTGCAAGTGCAATCGCGTCATCCTTCTGGATATCGGCTGCAACGCACAGTCTTGCGCGAACTTTGCCGTTGACCTGCACAACGATTTCAATGACGTCATCTTTGCACTTTGATTCGTCGTACTTCGGCCAAGGCTGCTCCGTGACCATGCCCTCGCCGAGCTTCATTTCGCTCCAAACCTCTTCTGTTACATGCGGTGCAAACGGGTTGAGGAGCATCGTGAAGACGGAGAGCTCTGCTTTATTGATGGAGCCCTTTTCCGCAATAACGTTCATGAGCGCCATCAAAGATGCAATGGCGGTGTTGAACTTGAGGTTCTCAATGTCATAAGAGACCTTCTTGATGGCTTTGTGGAAAGAATTTTCCATCTCCGGGCGGATCGCTTCGCCGTCGACGAGAATGGACTGCAGGTTCCAATAACGCTCAATGAAGCGGCGGCAGCCCTTGATGCCGGCGTTGCTCCACGGTGCGGCCTTCTCAAAGTCGCCGATGAACATTTCGTAGAGACGGAGCGTATCTGCGCCAAACTCGTTTACAACGTCGTCCGGGTTGACAACGTTGCCGCGGGACTTACTCATCTTCTCGCCGTTTTCACCAAGGATCATGCCGTGGCTCGTGCGCTTTGCATACGGCTCTGCGGTCGGGACCTGGCCGATATCGTAGAGGAACTTATGCCAGAAACGGCTGTACAGCAGGTGCAGCGTAGTGTGCTCCATGCCGCCGTTATACCAGTCTACCTGATGCCAGTAGTTGAGTGCTTCCTTGGATGCAAAAGATTCATCGTTGTGCGGATCCATATAGCGCAGGAAGTACCAGGAGGAGCCTGCCCACTGCGGCATGGTGTCCGTTTCGCGCATGGCCTTGCCGCCGCACTTCGGGCACGTGGTGTTGACCCAATCGGTCATCTTGGAGAGCGGAGATTCGCCGTTATCGGTCGGCTCGTAGGAATCAACCTGCGGCAGAACGAGCGGCAGCTCGCTTTCATCGATCGGCACATAGCCGCACTTCTCGCAGTGTACAATCGGAATCGGCTCGCCCCAGTAGCGCTGGCGTGCGAACACCCAGTCACGGAGCTTATAGTTGACCTTACGGTGGCCGATGCCGGTCTCCTCAAGGTAATCTTTGATGCGGACTTTCGCTTCTTCGACGGTCATGCCGTCCAGAATGCCGGAGTTGACCATGATGCCGGTGTCGCAGTCCGTGAACGCTTCTTTCTGCACATCGCCGCCCTTAACGACTTCGATGATTGGCAGGTCGAACTTCTTTGCGAACTCCCAGTCACGGGTATCGTGTGCCGGAACAGCCATGATGGCGCCGGTACCGTAGGAAACGAGAACGTAGTCGGAAATGAAGATCGGAATGGTGGTACCGGTCAGCGGATTGATGGCCTCAACGCCCTCCAAACGCACGCCGGTCTTATCTTTCGCGACCTCGGTGCGCTCAAAGTCGGACTTTTTCGCGGCCTCTGTCTGATACGCGCGGACGGCATCCAGATTCTGCAGCTTATCCGCCCACTTTTCAATGAACGGATGCTCCGGGGAAACGACCATGTACGTTGCGCCGTAAAGTGTATCCGGGCGGGTCGTGTAAACAGTCAGCTTATCGCCTGCGGTCGTGTTGAAATCGACCTCGGCGCCCTCGGAACGGCCAATCCAGTTTTTCTGCTGGGTCTTAACACGGTCCGGGTAATCGACAAGATCAAGGTCGTCGATGAGGCGTTGTGCGTAAGCGGTGATCTTCAGCATCCACTGGGATTTGACCTTGTGAATAACTTCACTGCCGCAGCGTTCACAGACGCCGTTGACAACCTCTTCGTTTGCCAGAACGCATTTGCAGGAGGTGCACCAGTTGACGGACATCTCTTTTTTGTAGGCCAAACCGTTCTTAAAGAGCTGGAGGAAAATCCACTGCGTCCACTTGTAGTATTTCGGATCAATGGTGCTGATCTCACGGCTCCAGTCGAAGGAGATGCCGAGAGACTGAATCTGCTGCTTAAAGCGCGCAATATTCTTCTTTGTGATCTCTTCCGGGTGCACGTGGTTTTTGATGGCATAATTCTCTGCCGGTAGGCCGAATGCGTCCCAACCAATCGGATAGAGCACATTGTAGCCCTCCATGCGGCGCTTTCTGGAAACAACGTCAAGCGCGGTGTACGGACGCGGGTGGCCGACATGCAGACCCTGACCGGACGGGTACGGGAACTCGATCAGAGCATAATATTTCGGCTTATCCGAAGTATTGGAAGCATGGAAAACACCGGCTTCTTCCCACTTCTTTTGCCACTTCGGTTCAATTTCACTGGGATTGTACTTGTTCATATTGATTACACTTACCTCTCTGCGCTATATAAAATAACAAAATCAATTCGGTTCAAACGTCATGTTGAGCTTTTCGCCGTCGAGCCACAGGCGATCCAAATCATAAAAACTGCGCGCTTCCGAGGTGAAGATGTGTACGACCACCGTTTCGTAATCGAGCACGACCCAGGAATCGGAGCGATAGCCCTCCACGCGGTCCGGCGCAATGCCGAGCTCTTTCAGCTTAAACTCCAGCTCGTCCGCCAGAGCATGCACATGCGTGCTGCCGGTGCCGTTCGCCAGAACGAAATAATCACCGAGCGAGGAAACGTCCGAAATGCGGATCACATTGATCTGATCGGCTTTTTTCGCATCCAAAATGCCCGCTGCGGTTTTTGCAAGCGTCAATGAATCCATGCTTTTAGCCATTCCTTTCTGCGCGCTGCGCGATTTTTATGCTTCCTTCCGCTTAGTTGCCGTGCCGCAAAGCCCACACCGCGTCATTATATGCGTCTATGGTCTCCGGCACGATGGGCGCGCGGTCTTTTGCGAGCTCCGTAATGGTGAACGCGATGCCCTCCACAATGGCTTTGTCAAGGCTTTTATACGCGGCCTTGCGCATATCCTCTACGCCGGGGTAATTGCGGTCTTTGGAGATGAAATCCGCGATAAAAATGACTTTTTCGAGTAACGTCATGTTTTTTCTGCCCGTGGTGTGGTATCGCACGGCGTTGTAAACATCCTCGTCCTCAATGTGCAGAACATGCTTGATATACACCGCGCCGCTGATGGCATGCCAGAACTTTTTAGCGGAAAGTTCAACGTCGCTCATAATTATACCAAAGTCCGCGAGAATTTTCAACTGTTTCTCCGGGGGTGTATCCTTCAAAATATCGTGCAAAAGCCCTGCAAGCTCCGCTTTTTCGGTATCGGCACCGTATTTTTTTGCAAGCTTTACCGCTTCTTCCGAAACATTTAAGGAGTGTTCGAAACGTTTTTGCGTGAGCATGGGCTTGATGATATCGATATATTGCTGTTTTTCTTTCTTATTCATGCGTGTAAAGCCTCTTTTTTTGGATGTATTCCGCGACGCCTGCGGGCACAAGACCGCTTATATCTTCGCCATGCAGACTTTTTTCGCGCACCATCGTCGATGAGACAGGCAAAAACTCGATGTTCTGCACGGTAAAGCGAAGCTGCGGGAACTTTTCCTTCACTTCTTCCCCGTGCGTGACAAGCGTTTGGAAGCTATCCTTGTCACGCGGTGCGGCGCAGATCTCTGCCGCGGCGAAAATGCGCTCCGGGTGATACCACTTTTCGACGGTACAGAACATGTCTTCCCCCATCAGCAAAAAGAGCTCATCGTCGGGATATTGCGCTTTCAGTTCCGTCATGGTGTCTGCCGTGTAGCTTTTGCCCGTGCGCAGCACTTCAATATCCGAGACTGTGACGGGACATTCGGCGATGTCTGCCGCCGCAAGCCTGCACATTTCAATGCGGTCTGCCCCGCTTGCAAGCTGATGTGTCGCTTTGTGCGGCGGCGTGCCCGTCGGAATCAAAATCACGCGGTCAAGCGACAGACGCTTAATAAATTCCCGCACAAGGTGCACATGCGCCGTGTGGATGGGATTGAACGTGCCGCCGTAAATGCCGATGCGCATGGCTTATGCCTTTTTCGCACGCGGCAGGACGATCTTCGGATCCTTTTCGTTGCGTTTATAAAGCGCAAATTTGGAACCGATGACCTGCACGACTTCGCTTTCCGTCTGCTCTGCGAGCGCTTCTGCGGCTTCACGCGGAGAGACCGGCGCAGTCTCCAACACTTTGCCCTTGATGAGTTCACGCTTAAAAATAGCGTCTGCAGCCTGCTTTACGACATCTCCATCAATGCCGCCCTTGCCAATCATCAAAATGGTGTCTTCATTTACGGCGAGCGAGCGGAGATACGCTCTTTGTTTACTGGTCAGCATAATTTATCCCTCTTTGTCTTTCAGGTAGTTTTCAAGTTTTTCTGCGAAAATACGCAAAGATTTTCCTCGGTGGCTTACGGCATCCTTTTCTTCTGCCGTCGCTTCGCCGAACGTCTTGCCCGCGCAGCCTTCTTCGGTGCAGATGAAAATGGGGTCATAACCGAAACCGCTTTCGCCGCGGCATTTCTCTGCGATGCGCCCGTAGCAGTAGCCTTCAGCTTCAAGTACGTCGCCGTTCGGGAATACACAGCAGATGGCACTTGTAAAGTGTGCGCCGCGCTTTTCTTCCGGCACGCCCTTGAGCTTTTCGAGTACCGTTGCCTTACGCTTGCCCGGCTCGGCATACCGTGCGGAATACACGCCCGGCTCGCCGTTTAAATAATCGATTGATAAGCCGGAATCGTCCGCGACGCACGGTAGGCCCGTTTCGTCACACGCGGATTTCGCCTTGATATACGCGTTTTCACGGAATGTGGTGCCGGTCTCTTCCGCCTCGGTCAGCTCGGCCGTCTGCACGGTGATGCCAAGCGGCGCCAAAATGCGGCCGAATTCTTCTATTTTATGCGCATTATGCGTTGCAATGATCATGTTCATGCGTTATCCCTCCAAAATTCCGAAATCGCGTGCGGCTTGCTGCCAATGCTCTAAAAGTACGGGGCCGCCCGCTGCAAGCTCTTCTGCGCGCTGCACGCAGAAAAGCGAATAATTTTTGCCGGTGTAAAGCTGTTTTAAAATCGCATGCCCCCACACGCCCGCGCGGGTCAGCAGTCCGCTTTCGCGAATTTCCAGTGCTGCGGCGTCAATGTCATACGGCACTTCGAGCAGCGTTTCGTTCCATGTGTTTCCGTCGGAATCGAGCAGCGCCATTTTCGCCGTGACGGTTTGCGTACACTGCACGCCGACCGCACCGGGGTTCACGTACAGCTTGCCCATTGTGTGCGCGCTGCACGGCTGATGCGTGTGACCGCTTAAAAGCACGCGCTCGTCGATTTTTAAAAGCCAGCTTTCTATTTTATAGGAGAACGGGCGCAGCGTGTCGCGCGTTTTTTCCGGTGAGCCGTGGCAAATGCGTATGGGACACTTGCCGTTTGGATCAATTGTCTGCATAAACGGCAATACGGAGATAAACTCAAGATCCTCCGTCGTAAGCCCCTCGTAGGTGTATAGAAGGGAGCCTGTTGTAGTGCCGTTTGCCCAATCGCTGCCGAAGTTGTGGTGGTTCAGCACGTATTCTTCGCGGTTGCCGCGCACGAACCAGCAGGGCATTTCCTGCTTTGCGCGGTATAGTAGCTTCATGGTCTCGTGCGGGTTTGCACAGTCCGAAATATAATCGCCGAGGAAAATGTACCCATCCGCTTTTTGCTTTTCCGCTTCCTTCAGGCAAGCTTTCAGCGCATGGTGGTTGCTGTGTACATCGGAAAAAACGGCGAGCCTCATGCTTCCGGTCTCCGCTCGAACAGCGCGCGGGCGAAATCCTCCGCGTCAAACGGCTGCAGATCGTCCACCTGCTCGCCGACGCCGATGAACTTCACCGGCAAACCGAGATCCCGGTGGATCGCCAACACAACGCCGCCCTTTGCGGTGCCGTCAAGCTTTGTGAGCACGATACCCGTGAGCCCTGCGGCTTCTTTGAATTCACGCGCTTGATTGACGGCGTTCTGCCCCGTTGTGGCATCGAGCACAAGCAAAACTTCTTTACTGCAGCCCGGCAGACCCTTATCGATGATGCGCGAAATTTTGGAAAGCTCGTCCATCAGGTTTTTCTTATTGTGCAGGCGTCCGGCCGTATCACAGATGACCACATCGGCGTGACGTGCCTTTGCCGCGGAGATTGTATCGTACACGACGGCGGCGGGGTCTGCGCCCTCTGCATGCTTGATGATCGGCACGTCTGCGCGCTCTGCCCAGACTTCAAGCTGCTCAATGGCCGCCGCGCGGAACGTATCCGCCGCGCCCAAAATTACCGATTTACCCTCTTTTTTAAGGCGAGAAGCCAGCTTGCCGATGGTCGTCGTTTTGCCGACGCCGTTCACGCCGATGACAAGGATGACGGATGGCTGCGTATCGAGATGCAACTCGTTGTCGCCGCTGACCATCTCCGTGACGACCTCCTGCAAAAGCGTCATAATCTCGTTCGGGTCTGTGATGCCGCGCTCTTTCACGCGTGCGCGGAGCGTATCGCAGATTTCGGTCGCGGTGTTCATGCCGACGTCCGCCATGACAAGCAGCTCCTCAAGCTCCTCAAACAGCTCCTCATCGATCTTTGTGAACGCGTGGAGCATGCTGTTAATCTGCCCGGTGATGCTGTCTCTTGTTTTTTTCAGTCCCGCTTTGATCTTATCAAAAAAGCCCATTCAGGCACCTCTTTTCCGAATTTATGTTGTTATACCCAGTTTTTCCTGCGCTTCGTGTGCGTGCAGTGCCAAGAGTTTCGAAATGCCCTGGTCCTGCATCGTCACGCCGTAGAGCATATCAGCTTCTTCCATCGTGCCGCGGCGGTGCGTGATGACGATGAACTGTGTCTTTTGGTTCATGCGGCGCAGGTAATTTGCAAAGCGCACGACATTTACGTCATCCAGCGCAGCTTCGATCTCGTCGAGCATACAGAACGACGGTGGATTCACGCGCATGATCGCAAAGTAAAGCGAAATTGCCACAAGCGCCTTTTCGCCGCCGGAAAGCAACTCGATGTGCGAGACGATCTTGCCCGGCGGATGCACGCGGATATCGATGCCGGAATGCAGCACATCGCCGCTATCCGTAAAGCAAAGCTCTGCCGAGCCGCCGCCGAACAACTCTTGAAAAATCCGGCTGAAATTCTGATTGATGACGGAAAAGCGCTCTGCAAATTGCGTCTGCATCTGCTTTGTCAAGTTGTCGATGAGCTTTAACAGCTCGGCGCGGGAGCGCTGCACGTCGTCCGTTTGCGTTTTGAGGAAATTGTAGCGCTCCGAAACCTCTTTGTATTCCACAACAGCCGCCACGTTGACGGAGCCGAGCGCTTTGATGCTGTTTTTGAGTTCGGACAACCGCCTTTGCGCCGTGGGCACATCTTCAATCGTGATGTTCATTTCCTCGGCTTCGCGGCGGGTAAGCTCGTATTCTTCCCACAGCTTTTTGAGGATAGCGTCGTATTCACCGCTCTGGTTTTCACGGCGTTCGCGCAGACGAGCAAGTTCAAGGCCAATCGTCTCGCGGCGCGAGGAAGCTTCGCGTTCCTTTTGGCGCAACTCGCTCGTCTGTTGCTCGAGTACCGTGCGCTTTGCGGCGATGGCGCTGACCGTTTGCCGTTTTTCCTTTGCGGTCTCACGCAGATTAGCAGATTCCATTTTTCGGTTTTCAATATCCACTTCGCGCGCTTTGATCTTCTCGAAGCTTTCCGCAAGTTCTTGATTTAAACTTTCTATACGTGCAGCGCGTTCGGACTGCTGTTCTTTCAGCGTTTGCACAGCATTTTCAAGCGATTCTTTATCTTTTTCGATGGCGAGCCCCGCAAAACGGATTTCCTGCAAATGCTGCAAGGTCTCATCACAACGATGCATTGCGTCCTCGCGGTCGCCGACCATGGATTCCATTTTGCTTCTGGCTGCCTGAATTTTGTCTTCTGTTTCTTCTGTTTTCTGCTGGGCGCTGTCTGCGGTCTGCACAAAACTGCTCAGACGCTTTGCGGCACTTTCTTTTTCGTCGCGCAGAGAAGCAAGGTTCGCGGTTTCCGTCTCCACGTCGCGTGCGGCACGGGCCGCTTCCGTTTTGAAGCGGATCTCATCTTCCCTGTGCTGCGCCAGTACGGCCTTGGCGTTTTCAAGCTCCGCCATGGCCTGCAGCACTTCCTGCTGTGTAGCCTTGTGGCGCTCCAGTGTTTCATTTGCAGCCTGCGCCAGCATTTGTGCGTCTGCGCGAATGCGTGCAATCTCCGCCGAGCGGCTCAAAAGGCCGGAGTTTCGCGCCGCGGAACCGCCGGTGAACGAACCGCCCGCATTGACAATCTGCCCGTCCAAGCTGACGACACGGTAGCGGAACCGAATACGCCGTGCAATCTCCGCCGCGCGGTCAAGGTCATCTGCAACAATAGTGCGGCCGAGCAGAGAATCGCGGATGCCGGCGTACTGCTCGTCACAGTGGCAGAGTGTTGAAGCCACGCCCACAAAACCGGGCATATTCTGCACATCGCGCGCATCGATAACCGTACCGCGCACCGTGGTCAGCGGCAGGAATGTCGCACGGCCGGAGTCGCGCTGTTTCAATAAGCGAATAGCCGCTTTCGCCGCATCTTCGGAATCAACGACGACGTTCTGCATGGCGGCGCCGAGCGCGGTCTCCAGTGCCACGGCGTATTCGCGCGGGACTTTTAAAAGCCGTGTAACAGGTCCGTGGATACCACGCAGATTGCCGCGCGTGCTCTCGCGCATGACGGTTTTAACGCTCTGCGTGAAGCCTTCAAGATTGCGTTCAAGGTCTTCCAACAGTCCGGCGCGGCGCTCTTTTTCTTTGGCGTCGAGCATCTGGCGGTCGGCTTCGGCTTTCACGGCTTCGGCGCGTTTTCTGCGCTGCTGTACACGCATTTCATGCCCCTGCACAGTGTTTTCAGCGTTTTGAATGTACTCCGCCGTATCGTGCAGCATGGCGTCAAGCTCCTCGCACTCCGTGTGAAGCGCTGCAAGACGTTCTTCGCTTTCGGTGATCGCAGCATCCACTGTTTCGGCGCGGGCGCGAATCTCCTGCATGGAGGATTCCGCCGAGGACTGCTGCACGCGCATTTCGGAAAGTGCGGCGTTCAGTGCCACAAGCTCAGCCGAAACGGCGTCGATCTCACGCGTGGTGCTGTCCGTGCCGGCACGCAGCTCCTCGAGTTGTGCGGTAAAGGCAACGAAATCGGCATGGTTCTGCGCAGCTTCCGCTTCCTTTGCTTTTACCGCCTGTTCTTTTTCTTGAATATCCGCTTCAAGCGTTTGTCCGGTCAGCGCGGCGCTTTCAATCTCGCCATTTAATCTGCGGATGGTCTGCTGCTCGTGCAGAATATCATTTTCAAGCACCGAAACTTCTCCCTCTTTACGGGTGGCGAGTTCATCGGCTTCGGAAGCCTTCAAACGTGCTTCTTCCATCTGTGCGGTGCAGCCGTTCGTTTCCGTGAAATTCTGCTCGATTTGCGCGGAAAGCACATTGAGCTCACTTTCGGCTTCCTCGTAGCTGTTCTGCGCGGAGGCAATCTTTTCCTCCACCTCGCGCACGATCTTGCCGGAGCGCTCCAGCGTTTCAAGCCACAAACCGATCTCCAGTTCCTTTTTCTCGCTGTCGAGTGCAATAAACTTTTCGGCTTTCTCCGCCTGCTCGCGTAAAGGGCCCACGCGTTCTTCGAGTTCGTTTAAAATATCGTGCAGGCGAATGAGGTTTTCTTCGGCTTTTTCCAAGCGGCGTTCGGCTTCCTCTTTGCGGTAGCGAAAGCGCGAAATGCCGGCGGCTTCTTCAAAAATCTCGCGGCGGTCTTCGCTTTTTGCGGAGACGATGCTATCGATCTTGCCCTGTCCGATGATGGAATAACCGTCGCGGCCGAGGCCGGTATCCATGAACAGCTCATGCACGTCGCGCAGACGTACGAGCGTTTTGTTAACGCGGTATTCACTTTCGCCGGAGCGGTAAAAACGACGCGTAACAGAAACGGTGTCGCCGTCGTAATTCAACTCGCGGTCGGTGTTATCCATGGTGACGGTCACTTCGCAAAAGCCCTGCGCTTTGCGCTGCGGCGTGCCGCTGAAAATGATGTCCTCCATTTTGGAGCAGCGCAGTGCGCGGGTAGACTGCTCGCCGAGTACCCAACGCATGGCATCGCTGATGTTGCTCTTGCCGCTGCCGTTTGGACCGACGACCACCGTGATGCCGTTTTCAAATTTTAAAGTCGTTTTATCGGGAAAGGTTTTGAAGCCCTGCAGCTCCAGAGATTTTAAAAGCATCTGTTTACCTGCCTATCGTAGCCTGTATGTGCCGCCGGAAAGCGAAGCATCCGGGCGGATGTGCACGGTGTAGCCGTGCTTAGAGAAATGCTGCAAATTTTCTTTTTTCTGTCCGAGCGCAATGGAAAGCATGCGCGGGTCAACATCGATCGTAACTTCCGATGCGTTTCGGGCTTGAAGCGCTTTAAGGACGTTTTCGCGGAAGATCGCGCTGCGGCACAGCTCCATAAAAGCGGGGTGAAACGGTCCCGCGACACGGTTTTCCAGTTCTTCGCTGGCGTGCAGCCCCACACGGATGAGTTTTACACCGCGCTGCTCAATCATCGGGATGAGCTTAGCACAGAGTGAAACGGCATCCTCTAAGGTCTGCGGTGTGTATTTTCCTGCGCGGTACAAATCGCACAGTGGTGTGTTTTCTAAGACGATCGTAGGGTAAATGCGCATGGTGTCCGGCTTTAGAGCCAACAGCCTTTCGACAGTCTTCATCGTCTTTGCGTCACTGTCGCCGGGCAGCCCGGTCATCATCTGCAAGCCGAGCTCAAAGCCGTATGCGCGAATTAACCGCGCAGCGTTTTCCACATCCTTTGCGGTATGCCCCCGACGATTGAGCAGCAACACTTCGCCATCCATCGACTGCGCACCGAGCTCGATTGCCGTTACGCCGTATTGCTTTAATACGGTCAGACGTTCATCATCAATGGCATCCGGCCGCGTAGAGCAGCGGATACCGGCAAAGCCGTATGTTTCGCATGCTGCGTGCGCTGTTTTTAAAAGCGCCAAACGGTAATCGGGGTCGATTGCCGTGAAGCTGCCGCCGAAAAATGCAATCTCGGCGTTCTGCACGCGCTCTCCCATTTGCTTTGCTGCGCTTTGCAGCAGCGCCGCCACTTCTTCAGGCTGCGGCTGATGATTTTCACCCGTGATGCGGTTCTGATTACAGAAGCTGCACTGCTGCGGGCAGCCGTTGTGCGGAATAAAAATTGAGATATTCGCGTGCTTAATAGCCCATCAGCTCCAGTGCTTCGCGTGCCGCCTGCTGTTCGGCTTCCTTCTTGCTGCGTCCGCCGCCCTTGCCGATGACATTGCTGTTGAGGTGCACCTCTACGGTGAAGTGCTTGTCATGGTCGGGGCCATGCTCGCCGGTAAGGACGTATTCGAGCCGTTCACCGGGGTTCTGCTGAATGATCTCCTGCAGCATCGTCTTGTGGTCTTTAAACGGGCGTTCGCCCGCAGACTGCGCCGCCGGTTCAATGTAGTGCAGTACAAAGCGCTTGGCTTCCTCCAAGCTGCCGGAATCGAGATAGATCGCCGCCGTAATGGATTCGAACACGTCCGCTAAGATGCTTGGGCGTTCTCTGCCGCCGCTGTGCTGCTCGCCGTGGCTGAGACGCAGCAGCTCGCCTGCGCCGAAGCTGCGTGTAAACCCGCAAAGCGATTTTTCGCATACGAGCGCCGCACGCTTCTTTGTCAGCTTGCCTTCGGGAATATCCGGGAACGCTTTGCACAGGTATTCCGCCGTGACAAACCCCAAAATGGAATCGCCGAGGAATTCCAGTCGCTCATAGCTCTGGTCGCCGCCGCGGCTCTCGTTTGCGTAGGAGGAGTGCGTCAGCGCTGTAATGAGCAGATTGCGGTTCTTAAATTTATATCCGATCTTTTTTTCAAATTCATCCAATGATCTCATAGTTATACCTTTGCTGTCTTGTTATTCGTTCGTGTTTTCCGTTTTCTCGTTTTGTAGGGCTGCGGTGATCTCACTTATAATGCCGGACTCGGCGTACTTCACCGTAAGCGCAATGGCGTTTTTCAGCGTGGAAGCTTTGGCGCTGCCATGTACCTTAAAGACCGGCTTCGAGCACCCGAGGATCGGCGCACCGCCGTATTCGTTATAATCAAGCTCTTTTTTCATGGCTTTCATGTCGTTTAAAACCATTGCCGCCGCAAGTTTGTTTTTTAGGCTCTTTTTGAAAACGGCCTTGAATTTATTCATCAGCGCCATGGCGACGCCTTCATACATTTTAAGAAGGATATTGCCCGTAAAACCGTCGCACACCACAACATCTGCCGCGTCAAACGGAATGTCTCTGGCTTCAATGTTGCCGATGAAATGGACGTCCTTGTTTTCGCTCAGCAGTGCAAACGCCGCGTGCTGCAGTTCGCCGCCCTTGTGCGGCTCCGTGCCGACATTTGCAAGGCCGATGCGCGGCTTTTGAACACCCATGACCTTCTGCATATACACAGAGCCCATCATGCCGAACTGCTCCAGCATTTCGGGGCGGCATTCGTTGTTTGCGCCGCCGTCTGCCAGCATGAAAAAGCCCTCGGATTTCGGCATGAGCGGTGCAAATGCCACGCGCTTGACGCCTTTGATGCGCTTGACGAGCAATGTGGCGCCAACGACGAGTGCGCCGCTGTTGCCGGCGGACGCAAACGCATCGCCCTTGCCCTCTGCCAAAGCGCGCAGGCCAACCGCCATAGAGCTTTGCTTTTTGGCGCGCGTGATCGCTGTGGGCTCATCCTCCATCGTGATGACATCCGGGCAGTCGATGATCTCAAAATCGGAAACGTTAACGTTCAGCTTTTCCGCCGCTGCTCTGATCTTCTTTTCGTCGCCGGTTAAAACGATCTGCACATGGAGTTCATCTGCCGCCAGGCGGCAGCCTTTTATAATTTCGTCCGGGGCGTTGTCGCCGCCGAATGCGTCGATTATGATCCGCATGTTTTTCCCTCACTTTAATATTCAGCTTCCGGCAAAAGCCGGTTTTGTTCGGGCATTTCGGTTTATCAAACACGGATTTTCCGCCGATAAACCGCTTTAGACTATAATTCACTCTATTATAGCAAAAAAACGACGCAATTTCAATACCGCGCTCCCCATAAGTTGCACAAAACAAAAAACGTGCGCCAGGCTTTCCCGGTACACGTCTTTTGCTGATTTGGAGGAAAAATTTTGAGTTTTGATTTTTAGAATTTATCCGGCAGGCGGATCTCGCGGCGCACGGCTGTGCCGTCGATCTCGTTAAACCGCACGGCTTCGTTCTTTATGGCCATTGAGGCGGCGGCTACGGCATCGGCAATATTTTGGAGCGCCTGCACATTTATTACGATGATGATTTTATGTTTGAGATCGATTCCGCCATTCTGGTCGGCACCACGGTGACGATCCGCGTCCCCTATTCCCGCAACGATTCCCCACAGATCCACGCGGAGCGCCCCATCGGCGGCGCAGAGCAAAATTGATGCTTTATATCGATTTTTACTAAAATACTACGCACTGCATATTTACCTCTTGCTTTTTTCGCTTGTCTTCGTTATCTTTAAAGCAGCGCAGCGTTTATCTGCCTGATCTAAAGATGAAAAGAGGTTTAACATGTATACCCTTAGATCCCGTTCCATTCCGCTCAATACCGATTACGACGTGATCGTGGTCGGCGGCAGACGCATTGCAAAGCAGTATCGCGATGCCCTCGCAACTTATTTCCCGGAGGCCTTCGGCAACGCGTACCTTGTTGCCACTGCGCCCGTGATGGGCGTGCGCGAAAACGGCGCGTATTTTCACTAAAACACAACGGAGGAGTTTAACATGAAATATGATGTGATCGTAGTCGGCGGCGGTTTTGCCGGCACCGCAGCGGCGGTCTCCGCTGCAAGAGAAGGCGCAAAGGTGCTGCTTTTGGAGAAAAGCGGATTTCTCGGCGGTGCAGCCGGGAATTGCTACGTCAACCCCTTTATGGGCTACACAACGAAAATCGACGGCAAAACGACGCTGCTTTCCGACGGTGTTTTTACCGAGATTCTGGATCGTCTCGAGAAAAAAGGCGGACTGATGCCGAACCGCGTGACGTTCAGCGAAGAAGTTTTAAAGCTCGTTTTTGACGAGATGACCGAAGAGAGCGGCGTAGATGTGCTGTTCCACGCCTACCTGCTGCGTGCCGAGCGCGATTGTGACCGCATTAAGTCCGTGACGATCATGGGCAAGGGCGGCGAAATGACCTTTAAGGCCGACTATTTCATCGATGCCACGGGCGACGCCGATCTGACGGCATGTGCCGGTGCACCGTACCGCATCGGTCGAGAGGATGACAATCTTTGCCAGCCGATGACGCTGTGCTTCCGCATGTCCGGCGTAGACGTTGACCTCGCGTTCAAAAACACGGAGAAGATCAACGCGCTTTACAGGAAATTCCGTGAGGACGGCAAAATCAAAAACCCGCGCGAAGACGTGCTGAAATTCAAATATGTCGCAGACGGCGTGCTGCACCTCAACTCTACGCGCATTGTGAAGCGATCGCCGTTCGATCTTTATGACTTAAGCTTTGCCGAGCGCGAAGCCCGCCGCCAAATGTTCGAGCTTTACACGTTCCTCAAAGAAAACTGCGAGGGGTTTGAAAACAGCATGCTGCTGTCCTCCGCTCCGGAGATTGGCGTGCGCGAAAGCCGTATGATCGACGGTGTGTACACGCTGACGGTCACGGATCTCAAGGATTGCGTACATTTTGAAGACGGTATTGCGGCGTGTAACTATGATATTGACATTCACAACCCGGAGGGCACCGGCACGAGCCATTATTACTTCAAAGAGGGCACGTACTACACCATTCCCTATCGAAGCCTGATGCCGAAGAACATCAAAAACCTGCTTGCAGCCGGCCGCTGCATTTCCGGCAGTCACGAGGCACAGGCATCATTCCGTATTATGCCCACGTGTTGCAGCACGGGTGAAGCCGCCGGTGTTGCGGCTGCCGTTGCCGCGCAGGAACACACCGATTTCCCGGAAACGGACGTGAAGAAAATTCAAGCGTTGCTGCGTAAACACCACGCGTTTATCGGCGAGTAAAATCTGAAAATACAGCGAAAAACCCTCGACATCTGAAATGTGCTTCAGCTTGTCGGGGGTTTTCTATCGTTCGTCCCTTATGCGTTTTTCAGTGTTTCGGCAAGGTCTTCGAGCGCGCGAGCGGAAAGCGCGGCGTAGCGCTCTTTTTTGTCACGAATGTGCGGCTCAATGACGGGCAGAATGCCGAAGTTCGCACCCATCGGCTGGAAATCTTTCGAGGGGCTGTGCGCGGCGTGCTCCGCAAGTGAACCCATCATGGTAGTGATGGGCAGAATGAGCGGCGCTTTGCCCTCTAAACGGCGCACGGCGTTGCGTCCCGCAAGCAAGCCGGACGACGCCGATTCCATATAGCCCTCCACGCCGGTCATCTGCCCCGCAAAGAACAGCTCCGGGCGCGTGCGCATGGAGAAATCCGCGTTCAAAAGCTTCGGCGAATCGAGGAACGTGTTGCGGTGCATCACGCCGTAGCGCATGTACTCGGCGTTTTTCAGGCCGGGAATCATACCGAACACGCGCTTTTGCTCGGGAAATTTCAAGTTTGTCTGGAATCCTACAAGATTGAACAGTGTTTTTTCTGCGTTTTCGGTGCGCAGCTGCACCACGGCCCACGGGCGGTGACCCGTGCGGGGGTCGCGTAAGCCGACCGGCTTCAACGGGCCGAAGCGAATCGTATCGTGTCCGCGCTGTGCCATGACTTCAATGGGCATGCAGCCCTCGTAGACCTTCGGGTTCATCACGTCAAAATCGTGAATGGGCGCGCGCTCCGCGGTGATAAGCGCTTCATAAAACGCATCGTACTCCTCTTTGTTCATCGGGCAGTTGATGTAATCGTCGTCGCCCTTATCATAGCGGGAGGCCGTGAAGCAGTGCTCCATATCAAGGCTTTCACGCGTGACGATCGGTGCGGCGGCATCGAAAAAGCTGAGCGCACCGCCGCATAAGTCCGTGATCTGTTCGGCAAGCGTGTCGCTCGTCAGCGGGCCGCTTGCAATAACGGTCACGCCCTCTGCGGGAATTTCCGTCACTTCGCCGTGCATGACTTCGATGTTCGGATGCTCCGTGATCGCTTTTGTGACGAGCTCTGAAAAGCGGTCGCGGTCAACGGCGAGCGCGCCGCCTGCGGGCACGGCGGTTTTATCCGCACAGGCAACGAGCAGAGAATCCATGCGGCGCATTTCCTCTTTCAAAAGCCCGGCGGCGCTGTTGATGCGCGCAGCCTTCAAAGAATTCGAGCAGATGAGCTCCGCAAACCCGGCGCTTTTATGCGCGGGCGAAAACTTCTGTGGCTTCATCTCGAAAAGGCGCACAGAATACCCCGCCTGCGCAATCTGCCACGCCGCTTCGGAGCCGGCAAGACCCGCGCCGATGACGGTGACGGTCTGCTTATTCTCCATCTTTCTCCCCCGCGTCGTCCTTATTGAACGTGTAAGTGCAGCCCGGCGTTACGCAGTAGAGCGTCTGGGCTTTGTCTTTTTTCTTTAAGAGCACCTTACCGCAGACCGGGCAGGTCTTGTCGGACGGCGCGTCCCAAGAGACGAAATCACACTTCGGGTAGTTGTCGCAGCCGTAGAACACACGGCCGCGCTTCGATTTTTTCTCGATGATCTTGCCGCCGCACTTCGGGCACTTTGCACCCGTATCGTTGACGATTTTTTGCACGGTCTTGCACTCCGGGTAGCCGGAGCAGGCGATAAACTTGCCGTAGCGGCCGAATTTGACGACCATCGGCTTGCCGCAGTTCGGGCAGACGAGGTCGGTTTTGTCTTCTTCAAGCTGAATCTTCACGCCGTCCATTTCAGTCTTCGCCTTTTTGAGCGTCTTCTCAAAGTCGTCATAGAAGTCGTGCAGCGTGTGCACCCAGTCTTCCTGACCGCTCTGTACTTCGTCAAGCTCTTTTTCAACGGCGGCGGTGAACTTGATATTCACAATGTCCGGGAAGCGCTCTTTCATCAGCTTTGTAATGACTTCGCCAAGCTCGGTGGGCTTAAAGGACTTACCCTCGCGCGTGACGTATTCGCGGCTTGTGATGGTTGTGATGGTCGCAGCATACGTGGACGGGCGGCCGATGCCGTTTTCCTCCAGCGTCTTGATGAGCGAGGCTTCTGTAAAACGTGCGGGCGGCTGTGTAAAGTGCTGCGTGCCCTTGAGGTCGCGGACTTTCAGGGACATGCCTGCTTCAAGTTTCGGCAGGTCTTTGCCCTTTTCTTCTTCTACGTCGCGGCCCTCTTCGTAGAGCACAGTGTAGCCGTCAAACGCGACGTTGTAGCCGCTTGCTTTAAAAATATAATCGCCTGCGGTGATGACCGCCTGCGTGGTGTTCAAAACACAGTTAGCCATCTGGCACGCGACAAAGCGCTCCCAAATGAGCTTATAAAGCTTGTACTGGTCTTTTGTAAGGGAAGATTCCACGTCCTTCGGTGTGAGTGCAACGGAGGTGGGGCGAATGGCCTCGTGACCGTCCTGTGCGTTGGCACGCGCCTTATAATGGCGTGGCTTAGAAGGCAAATACTGCTTGCCCCAGCGCTCGCCGATGAACTGCACAGCCTCCTGCACGGCGTCTTCGGAAATGCGCAGAGAGTCGGTACGCATATAAGTGATGAGACCCACGGCACCCATGCCCTCAATGTCCACGCCTTCGTAAAGCTCCTGCGCGGCTTTCATCGTGCGCTTTGCCTGAAAGCCCAGCTTACGTGAAGCTTCCTGCTGCAAGGTGGATGTGATGAACGGCGGCGCAGGCTGCTTGTTCTTCTTGCCTTTTTTGACGGACTCCACCATGAACGCGGCGGATTCGAGGTCGGCAAGGATTTTATCGGATTGTTCTTTGTTCGTGATTTTAATCTCGCCGTTTTTATCGCCGTAGAACGACGCGCCGAAAATGCTGCGGGAGCCCTCGGCGGTCAGGCGTGCGTCGATAGACCAGTATTCTTCGGGCTTAAACTTGCGGATCTCTTCCTCACGGTCCACGATGATGCGCAGTGCAACAGACTGCACACGGCCTGCGGAAAGACCGCGGCGAATCGTTTTTGCGAGGAACGGGCTGAGCGAATAGCCCACAAGGCGGTCGAGAATGCGGCGCGCCTGCTGGGCGTTCACAAGGTTCTGGTCGATGGAACGCGGGTGCGCCATGCCCTCCGTGATGCCGGTTTTCGTAATCTCGTTGAACGTGACACGGTTGTGGTAATCCTCATCAAGGCCGAGGATATACGCAAGGTGCCAGGAGATTGCTTCGCCTTCGCGGTCGGGGTCGGTCGCGAGATACACGGTATCGGCCTCTTCGGCCGCTTCCTTCAGTTCGGAAACAAGCTTCTCCTTTCCCTTGATGATGGCGTATTTCGGCTTGAAATCGTTTTTCACATCCACGCACAGGCGCGCCTTCGGCAGGTCGCGCACATGGCCCATGGAAGCGATGACTTCATAGTCGCCGCCCAGATATTTCTTGATCGTTTTCGCCTTGGCAGGCGACTCAACGATAACGAGTTTCGACATGGTTTTCTATCTCCTATTCTGTATCTATTTAAACCGCACAGCGAATGTGCGAGTGGAAGAATCATGTATTAGGTGCATTTGAAAACAAAGAAAATGCGAAACGGACAAGCTTCCGATTTTTCAAATACACCTTAGTATAGCGTACTTTTACGCCTTTGTAAACCTCTGGCCGGGATAAGTTTTGATGAGGCCGAAAATCTCGAGCTCCGTGAGTGCCGCCAAAATTTTCCCCGTGGACATGCCCAGTTCAGGCTCCAGCTCGGAAGCGTGCTTGGGGGTATCGTTCAGTGCGGCGTAAACGGATTTTGCATCTTCAGAAACGTTTTGCAAAAGGTTGTTTTCGGGCGCAGGGATCGGCTCGGCAGGCTTCTTCTCTGCTATTTCGGGCTCCTTTTCCGTATCGGAAAGCGACGCAATCTTCGGGCGAACGCGGGAGACATGGGAGATATTTTCCGCTGTGCGGGCAAGCTGTTCTATACGCTCCTGTCTGCGGCGGGAAGCAAACGGCTTTAAAACATCCTCTGCAGTGTAAATGCGCGCTGCACCGTCCTCTTCCAGTGCGATACAGCCGGAAAACGCTTTCTCGTCTTCGCCAATGAATACGAAAACCTCGCGATTCTGCTCTAAAGCATGCTTTGCGGTGATGAGTGCACCGCTCTTTTTTGGCGCTTCCGCAATGAGCACGCCGTGCGCCATGCCGGAGATCAGCCGGTTGCGCACCTGAAACGCGCCGCGCTGCACAGGCGTGTGCATGGGATATTCCGTGACAAGTGCACCGCCGAAATCGACGATCTCGCGGCGCAAAATGGCGTTGTCCATAAGATACGGATATTCGAGCCCGCACGGCAAAATTGCGATTGTCTTGCCGCGGCCGTTCAGTGCACCCTTGTGTGCCTCGGAATCAATGCCGAGCGCGCCGCCGCTGATAACAACGGCGTTTTTGAGCGCAAGCCCATAGGCGATCTCTCTTGCGGCATTGAGCCCGTTTTGACTGGCTTTCCGCGTGCCCACAATGCTGATGGAAACGGCATCGGAAAGGATGGTCAAATCGCCCTGCACATATAAAACGGCGGGCGGATTGTAGATTTCTTTCAGCAATACAGGGTAGTCTCCGTCATCGGGCGTGATGACCTTTTGACCGAGCTTCAAATAATACTCGAGCGCTGCGGCGGCCTGTTCCGCGCCGTAGGCATTGAGCGCGGCAAGCTCTTTATCCGAAACGAACGAAAAGGAGCTCCACAGTCGTGTGCCGCCCTGATACAGCTTTTCGGCACTGCCTATGCGGCGCACGAGTTGCACAGGCTTCGGGCTGCCTGCGCCAAACGCGTTTTGCAGCCAGATCCAGTATACGCGGTTATCCATGGCTTGTGCCTCCTGCCCCGTTGCGCTCCATTTCCCACAGCACAATGGCGGCTGCGGTGGAGGCGTTGAACGATTCCGCTCTGCCGCGCATGGGGATCGTCACGCGGTCATGACAATGCTCGATGGCTTCATTTGTGAGACCGTTGCCCTCGTTGCCGATCCACATCGCCCAGTTTCCCATTTCAAACGGAATGGTCGTGATGGGCGTAGCGGTGCTGTCCGGCACGGCGGCGAGCGACGTGATATTCTCGGCATGTAACACTTTCAGGCAATCCTCTGCCGTCTCAAAACGGCGGATGCCGAGGCGGAACACCGCGCCCATGCTGCCGCGCAGCACTTTCGGGGCGTATACGTCGCAGCAGGTACCCACAAGCGCCAAATGCCGCACACCGAGCGCTTCCGCTGTGCGCAGCACGTTACCCATGTTGGACGGGTCCTGAATATTTTCCATAACAAGCACATGACGGCACGGGCGTGTATCCGACTCTGCGAAAACAGGCAGGCCGTCCGCACGGCGCTTCGGCATGCGACACACGCAGAAAATGCCTTGCGGGTTCTTTGTATCGGACAGCATGGGCGCGATGTGCTCCTCTATGCAGTATGCGTGCTCTGTCTGCTTTAAAACCGGATCTAAATAATCTTTGTATTTTTTAGCGGCGTTTTCCGTAAAGAAGCACGCGGCAATCTCCGTTTGGCTCCTTGCGGCATCGGCGCAAAGGCGTGCACCCTCGGCCATGAAAAGGCCTGCTTCACTTCTGTTTTCCGCTTTCTGCAAAAGCGCGGCGGCATTTTTAACGACGCTGCTTTTACGGCTGGTGATTTTTTCGATTGGCACGGTACACACTCCTTTTTACCGATAATAAACAGAAATCCTGTGCACTGTATTTTACGGCACACGGGAAATTTCCGCAAAGGCGATTTTGCACAAAGAAATACGCTTACGTTTGCAACTATCACCCTAAAAAATGTGCGCCCGGAAGAACTCCGGACGCACAGATAGCTTAATTATACAGAAGCCTTTGCCTTCTCGACAAGTGCCTTGAAAGCTGCTTCGTCCGCGATGGCGATCTCGGAAAGCATCTTTCTGTTGAGCGTGATGCCAGCCTTCTTAAGACCGTTCATAAATGCGGAATAGGTGGTGCCGTTAGCACGGCAAGCCGCGTTGATTCTGGAGATCCACAGACGGCGGAAATCTCTCTTCTTCTGCTTTCTGCCGATGTAAGCATAGTTGCCGGACTTCATGACAGCCTGCTTAGCCATCTTAAAGTGTCTGCTCTTGGAACCCCAATAGCCCTTAGCGAGCTTCAGAACCTTTTTTCTTCTCTTGCGCGTAGCGAGCGCACCCTTAACTCTAGCCATTTATAAAAACCTCCGATTATGCTTTACTTAAACTTGAGCTGCCCTGTTCGCTTATGCGTAGGGGAGCATCTTCTTAACAGCCTTTACGCTGGTCTTATCCGTAACGGTCGTGCCGCGTGCATGGCGCTTGGACTTAGCAGTCTTGCCATGGCCGTTCAGAAGGTGGCTCATGTAAGCGTGGCCACGGATAACTTTACCCTTCTTGGAAATCTTCAGGCGCTTCTTAGCACCGCTGTGTGTTTTGAGCTTCGGCATTTTATAGTCCTCCTTGAAATTGTTACTTAACGGGCTTGGGGGCAAGGAACATCAGCATGTTGCGCCCTTCGAGCTTCGCGGGCTTATCGACGTTTGCCGTGTCAGCGAGCGATTCTGCGAAACGCTTCATGATGTCTGCACCCAGTTCCGGATGACCCATCTCTCTGCCGCGGAAACGGATGGAAACCTTGACCTTGTTTCCGTCGTTGAGGAAACGGATCGCATGATTTCTTTTCGTCTCGAAGTCGTGGGTATCAATGTTGAGAGACAAACGGATCTCTTTGATTTCAACTACGCGCTGGTTCTTTTTCGCTTCTTTTTCACGCTTTGCCTGTTCGAAACGGTATTTGCCGTAATCGATGATTTTGCATACGGGCGGCGTGGCCTGCGGGGCAATCTTTACGAGGTCAAGATTTTTCTCAGCCGCAAGGTTTAAAGCGTCACGGGCCGACATAATGCCGAGCTGTGCGCCGTCTGCGCCGATCACACGGATCTCTTTATCGCGGATCTCTTCGTTTATCTGCAGTTCCTGTTTGCTAATGGTTAAGCACCTCCATCACGCGTGCGATAACTTGTTTTCGCGAAGCCGGCAATAAAACAGCGGGCAGAGAACCTCTGCCCGCAAATCAACTCAATCAAACACACGAATTTATCGTGATTTTTCTCGATATTGACCTGTGTCAGACGGTACTGCACGGGTGTGAGCCATAGCTCCGCTTTGTTTTCTAAATATTATATTACCACAAAGAGCGCGATCTGTCAATAGGCAAACGGGGGCTTAAAAGAAATTTTATTCTTTTCCCGGTGCATAAACAGGGGCGTTCATATAAAAAGAGTAAAGCACGGTGTCTTTCACTTCTTTATTCATGACGCGGGTCATCGCTTCTTTGTAGAGCGTGAGCTGCGGGCCGTATCGTTCCCACAATTCCTGTTTATTGTAGCACCGATCGGTCTTAAAGTCAAGAATATAAAGCGAACCGTTTTCTTCAAACATGCAGTCCACTGCGCCCTGCAGGATCATCGGCTGCGCGGCATCTTCCCCGCTGAGTGTTTTGCCCGTGAGTCCTGCGGGAATGGAAACGATGAACCGCTGCTCTTTATAAACGCGGTCGGCATGTAAAACGCGCTGCCCGAGCGGGCCGGTAAAGAACTTTTCCACACGGGTAAGATCGACGGCGTTTGCCTGCGCTTCGGTGAGATAGCTTTGCTCGATAAGGCGTTTGAGCTCCGCTTCGGGGTCTTTTGAAGCGGCGGAAAAATCCGCAAACTGCATGAAGTTGTGCAGCGCCGTGCCGCGCTCTGCGGGCGTCAGTCCTTTGGCGCTCAAAAACGCCGGGCGTGAAAGTGTGGCTTCCGTTTCGGCTTGTTCTGCCGCAAGCGCGGAGGCCGCGACCTTCGTTGCAAGCTTTGTCTGTGCAGCGTAGGGGTACACGAACGAAATATCCCTTTCGATGCGCGCCTTGAGCGCTTCATCGACCGGTGCGGGCGCTTCGGCTTTCGGCAGGTCGGATAAAATCTGCGGTTCACTGTATACGACGCGAATATCCCACGGCGTGTAGTGTGTGCGCAGAATGATGTCGTCATCCGCTTCGATGCGGCGGCGCAGGTCATTTCCGTTTGGGTGCCGCAGTGCACAGAGCATCAGCCACTCCGAAATGCCGGAAGCGTTGCTGACAGTGTACGGCGGCACGGTCTCCTCCTCGGTGATCTGTGCCGCAAGCTTTTGCAGGTTTGTATCGATATTTTTCACGGTGGAAAGCAGAATAAGCTTCTCTTTGGCACGGGTCATCGCGACGTAGAACACGCGCAGCTCCTCTGCGGAAGCGCTTTCCGCCGTCGCAAGGCCGATGGCCTCGCGGATGAACGTGGTGCGGCGCACGCCGGTCTCGGGGTCTGTAAGGCGCATGCCGACACCGAGCTGTGGGTGCATGCGCAGGTCGTCCGTATCATTCACGAATTTCCGGCCGCAGCCCGCGATGATGCACACGGGAAACTCCAAGCCCTTTGATTTGTGGATGCTCATGATACGCACGACGTTGGCGTTTTCCGAGACGACATTGGCGCTTTCCATATCGGATCGATTCTTTTTCAGGCGCTCCGCAAAGCGCGCGAAGCCGGAAACGCCGCTGTACCCGTAGGCTTCGTATTCTGCCGCGTATTTTTCCAGCAGGCGAATGTTTGCAAGGCGGCTTTCTCCGCCGGGCATGGCGCGCACGATGTTCTCGTAACCGGTTTCGGTGCACAGCATATTGATAAAGCTGTCCGCAGGCATGGTGGAAGCGAGCGCTCGGAAACGCGTCAGCTCATCGCGCACACGCACACAGCGCTCGTTTTCAGCGCGCAGAAGCGAAACGTACAACGTCTCTTCCCCGCACTCGCGGCGCAGTTGTGCCATATCTTCCGCTGTGAAGCCGTAAATGGGGCTCATCAAAACGGAGAGCAGCGGAATGTCTTGATCCGGGTTATCGATGACGTTTAAAAATGCCAAGATGAGCGAGACCTCCGCCGCGGCGAAAAAGCCGCCCGTGACAGCCGCCCACGTGGGAATGCCCGCATTGCGCAGATTTTCTGCATAGACAGGTGCATATTTATTGGAGCTGCGCAGCAAAATGCAGAAATCGCGATATTCTATGGGACGCTCCTGACCGTTTTCCGTGACGGTGAAGCCGCTTTCCATCAGCTCGCAGATGATTTTTGCGATACGCTGCGGCTCCAGCACCTCTGCGCCCACGCCGTCGATGTCTTCCAAAAACTCCACGCGCGTTTCGCAGCCCGATTTTTCGGGGTACTGCGCGCCCGCCGCAAGCTTTTCATCGCCGACGTAATCGATGCCGCCGCATGTGCGGGACATAAGCTGCGTAAAAACGAAGTTGACGCTTTCCGTCACGGTTTTGCGCGAACGGAAGTTGCGGTCTAACACGATAGATGCCGGGTATGCGTCCTTTTCGCGGTCATAGCGCGGAAATTTATCTTTATAACGGATGAAAATATCCGGCATTGCCTGACGGAAGCTGTAAATACTCTGCTTTACGTCGCCCACCATAAAGCGGTTCGCGCTGTTTTGGGAAATGGATTCAAAAAGATAATCCTGCACGTCATTCGTGTCCTGATATTCGTCCGTCATGATCTCATCAAAGCGCTCGGAGACGAGCTTTGCGGTCTCTGTGCGCCGGAACGTACCGTCTTCCTGCTCCGTTAAAAACAGTTGTAAGGCCATGTGCTCAAGATCACTGAAATCGAGCACGTTTTTCTCACGTTTTTTCGCGCTGTATGTTTTCTCGAACGACTGCACGGCCAGAAACAGATAGACGACCGTGCCGGTCGTGGCGGCGATTTCCTCCGTGAATTTCTGTTCTTCCGCGTCGCCTGCAAGCTTCTGCAGTTTGCCGATTTCCTTTTTTACCATATCGCGCATGGCCTTGATGCGATCGGCACGCGGGTCTTCTCCTCTGAAAGAACCGAGCTTATCGAACGTGATGGTCAAGTCGGAAAAGCGGCAGGTTTCAGGGTCTTCCATTGCCTGCAGCTTTGCCGAAAGCTTATCGATATCCGCGCCGAGTGCCGTGCAGTACGCTTTTTCAAGGTCCGGGTCTTCTGCCGCAAGGCGGTATGCACTGTGGGAAAGCTTGATTGCGAAGTCATAGACCTCCATGATATGCTGCCGGACGACCTCGCCCCACGGTGTTTTGACCGGGGACTGCGTGACATCCGTCATGGCTTTTTGAATGTCCCGCATCCATTTGTCCGGAAACGGATGGCTGCGCGTGTATTCGTACATTTTGAGGATTGCGGCGGAAAGGCGGGCGTCATTTTTGTCGCTGCCGAGCACATCCGCCAGGTCTGTCCTAAAGTTTTCGTCTTTGTACCACTCGGTCAGTACTTCGTCGAGCGATTCGGTCATCAGCTCTTCCTGCTGCTTATCGGTGATGATGGAGAAATCGGGCGAGATACCGAGCAGGTAGAAAAATTCGCGCACAATGTCCGAACAGAAGCTGTCCACCGTGCAGATGTGCGCCTGCTGCAATAAAAGCTGTTGACGGCGCAAGCGGGTGTTTTCCGGCTGCTCCTTCATGAGTGCCAAAAGTCGCTTTTCGATGCGGTCGCGCATTTCGGCTGCGGCGGCTTTTGTGAAGGTCACGACGAGCAGACGGTCGGCGTCCGTGGGATGCTCCGGATCCGTCAGGCGCTCGATAACGCGCTCCACGAGCACCGCGGTCTTGCCGGAACCCGCAGCGGCGGAGACCAGAACCGTACCGCGCCGCGCTTTGATGGCGTCGAGCTGTGCGTCAGTCCAATTCGGCATTTTCCCCACTCCCTTTCTCTAAGTCATTTTCCATGCGCGCGAGCGCTTCGTCGTTTTTCATGCTGTTCTTTTCGGCATCGTCCGCAGCGTGCTCGGAGCCGCAGACGGACGTATACGGGCACCACGCGCAGGCGTTGATGTTCTGCATCAGCGGTTTTGCCATGATCTCACCGGAAGAAAGCTCCTCCGCCATTGTTGCGATGAGACGCTCTACGTAGCGCAGGACGATCTGCAGCTCCGGCTCATTTAAAGCGGAAGCCGTACCGCTGAGTTTTCTTGTTTTGGTGAGATAAACAGGAATAAATCGACCGTTCAGACCCATTTCCATTGCATTCAAAATTTCGTTGTCCTTTAAAAGCAGACCGTTCATGCGCAGGTTTTTTTCCACTTCCTGTTTTAGCTTTTCGGTGCTTTCCGTGCCGTCCGAGGTCACACTTGCAATGAACGCCGGCATGTACAAAATGCCCGCCGGGTGCAAGTCTTTATTCTGCGCGAGCGCCGCGAGGTAAATAAGCATTTGCAAGCTCATGCCGTACAGAACATCGGCGAGCTTAAACTCTTTGCGGCCGGTTTTATAATCGACGACGCGCACATAGGTCGTACCGTTTTCATCTTTATACAAATCCACACGGTCGATGATGCCGCCGACCGTGACGAGCCCGTTTTTCGTTGGGATGCGCAGCGGTGGGTACGGTGTGCCGTTTTTGAGTTCCAACTCGAAATGCTCCGGGCGGAACAGGCTGTGCATCATTTCTTCCGACATGTGGGCGATGAGCTTTACGGCCGTTTGCTCCATGCGGTACAAGCGGTATTTTTCGCGCGGCGAAAGAGCATCATAGCCGCCCATATTTTCGCGCACATAGTCCATGATGCTCGTGTGTACGCGCGCTTTTAAGTCATCTGCATAAAGGTGCAGCGCTTGAATGTCTTCCGCACTGCCGAGAATCTGCTCGAAAAGATAGTGCATCAGACTGCCGTATTCCAGCGCATCGATCTCTGCCGGGCGGCGCTCCTTTGCGCCGAGGCCGTAGCGACAGAAGTATTTAAAGCGGCACTGGTGGTAAACTTCGATTTGGCTTGCGGAAAAATAATGCCCGCCGCCAAAATAGTCGTTTGCGGTCTCCGGCGCAAGGCGAGCCGAAGCCATGCGGTCTGTGCCGCCGAGGACCTGCAAACGTCCGGCGAACTCCGGCTTTTCGCGAAAAACACTTTTTAATGTCTCGGAGACGGTCGAGTTTTCGTTGAAAAGCGACGCCGTTTGCGAAAACGCGGCTTCCGGTGCGTTTGCGAAAAACTCCGGTGGCAGGTTTTGTGTGATTTTTAAATTCGGCAGCGCCAGCTCAACTGCGCTGATGAGCTCACCGGGCGATTTTGCCTCCTGCCCTACACTGACGGGATACGTAAGATACAGCTTCTCCGAAGCGCCGCACAACGCGGCGTAGGCGAGGTACTTTTCCTGTAACATGCGGTCTTCGAGCACATCGGAAACGGGCAGTTCGAGTGCAAGGAGCGTGCGGCGCTCCGGCTCGCTGAACACACCGTTTACGGACGGAATGAGCGGAAACTCGCCTTGCACGGCGCCGAGGAGGAACACGGCGCGCGGCGCGGACTGACGGATGCGGTCTGCGGTGCCGAATGTGATGCTGTCCATGCTCTGCGGGATGTCCGAAACATCTTCGTCGCTGACGATCTCCTTTAAGAGCCTTCCGTATTTTTCCCCCGTGATGATCTGTTCACCGAGCACGCCTGCCATTTGGTCGAGTACTTCCATAAGCAAATCCCAAATGCGCATTTGAGCGGCGGAAAGGTCATCGCGCCCGGCATTTTCGAGCGTGCGGCAAAATATCGGGAAGCTTTGCTCCAAATCAAAATCGATGAGAAGCTTATAAACGGCTTCGGAGATCTGCTCGCCGGAAGCGTGTGCGGTGCGCTCGGAGAATTTTATAAGTGGTGCGGTGACGCGCTCGCGCAGAGCGTTCAGCGTGCGCAGTGTCTCGGCTGCGGTGTCATCCATCGGCTTACCGAAGCCGTCCGGGTGTTTTGTGAAAGGGCTGCACCAAGCGGACGCGCCGTTTAGTTTCCAGGTATAAACGTAGTTTTCAAGCTGCGCGAGCTCTTCTGCCGTAAAGCTTGTAATGCCCGTTTTCAGCATGGCGAGCACCTCTTCCGAACGCCATTTGCGGCTGCCCGAAACGATTTGAAACGCGGAGAGCACGAAGCGCATCAGCGGCTCGGCATCGACCGTGCGCGCTTCGGAAAGAAACGCCGGAATTTCCCAGCGGCGCAGCGCGGCGGCAAACAGCCGCGTGTAGCGTTCGCCGTCACGGCAGATGACGGAAATATCGCGGTAGCGGTAGCCCTCGTGCAAAACAAGGCTGCGGATTTTAGCCGCGGTGAAGTCCGCTTCCTCATACGGAGAGGTCGCGCGGAAAACACACACGTTCTCAGCGGTATCTGCTTGCTGTACGTGGCCGGCGTAGGTGCTTTCCACGGCGCGAAGCTCATCGTTTTGAAAGCGATACGGCGTTTTACAGTACACAGGCGAAAGCACGCCCGTACCGCTCTCCTTTGCAAGGCGCATCAGGCGCGAAGCGGTGCGGCGCACAGTAGAAAACAGGTCTTTGCGGCTCGTGTCGAGATCGTCGCAGCACAGCGAAACACTGACTTTTTCCGCATGGCGCAGTGCGTGGCGCAAAACGCGGTACTCCTGCACGGTGAAGCCGTCAAACGCATCGACGGCGACATAAGCATTTCGGAAAAAATCCGGATGGTCGGCCAGCAGGTCATCAAGGCGCGTCAGGTCGTCGAGCGGATCGAGATACGTCTGCGCGACGAGTGCTTCATATGTACCGTAAATGAGCGCGATCTCTTTTAGTTTGCGCGAAAGGCTGTCTTCTGTGACGGCTTCGGCGGTTTTTGTGAGCATATCGGGCTCAATGCCACAGATTTTCATTTCACCGACGGTGTTCAATAAAACGTCCGTCATGCGATCGGCGCTTTTTTCAAACAGCGTGAGTTGGTCGGCACAGTTTTCAAGCGCCAAGGTCATCAAAATACGCCTGCCGCCGTCCGTTAAACGCTTGCCTGCACCGCCGCCGTACTGCAAAAATGCCGCCTGCGCAAGGCGCGTAAAGCTGTACACCTGCACACGGTTCGCGGTTTCAGCACCGTATTCCATAAGCAGCGCGCGTTCGGATTCAAACGTATATTGTTCCGGGACGATCAAGATCGTTTTCGGCGCAGTGCTTTCCGCAAGGCGTTTACGCAGCAGCGTCGTTTTGCCCGTGCCGGCGCGGCCGAGGATCAACTCCAGCATTCTTCTTCCCCCTTTTTCCGTTTAGAGCTTATACTGCTCTTATTTTAGCACATGTGCGCTCACGCGTCAAAGAGTTCGCGGAGACGTGAGAAAATTTCCGCCACCTTGAATTTGACTTCGTAGCTTTCCGGTTCACGCACGAGTGTATCGGTATCATCAGGCAGGTTGGATAGGTCGCTTGCACCGGGCATGCACAGCGCCGGAAATACGACGCACCACCAGTTTTTGCCCTCGGCCTTGCCGAGCGAAATGCGCAGTGTGCGGTAGCGCCCGGCGGGCAGCTTGAAGCTCTCGTAGGTGCGGGTCGGAAAGTACATTTCGCAAATTTCCGCTTTGGCGCAGTACGGGAGGTTTTCGGCTTTCAAGACAGAATTTGCTGCCGCTTCAAGGCTTTCAAGGTGCGTGCAGAGCGCTGTGACGGCAGTGTCAAAATCTTCTGCATCGCCGTACCACTGCTCGGCTTCCCGCAGCACGGCATCGCGCACGCGAAGCTTTACGGCTTGATCCGCTTCGTCGTTCGAGTTTGCAATGACATGCAGCCGCACGATGTTCTCTTCCAGCGCGGCACACTGGGCGGAGAAGCCCGCTAAATTTAGAAGCACTGTTAAGATCAGCCCGCACGCCATCGCGCGCAGAAGAAGCGTTCTGCTATACAGTGTTTTGATTTTACGCATCATAGATTTATTCTCCCTGCACATTTTTGTCGTTACACAAAATTTCATTTAATTTTTTGTATAAAATATGGGCAGAAAATTTGCGGTTTATACTTTTCGCAAAGCTAAATTTCCGCTATACTATATAATAAACTATGAGCATCAAAACGGGAGGAATTTTTATGAACTGGACAGTACCGAACACCGAAAGCCTTTTACGCCGCCTAACGAAACCGAAAGGTAAGATTGACGTGGTTTTGGACACCGATACGTATAACGAGTTAGATGACCAATTTGCGCTTTCGTATATGATGAAAAACAGCGACAAGCTGAACGTAAAAGCGCTGTATGCCGCGCCATTTTTGAATGATAAATCCGTATCGCCAAAGGACGGCATGGAAAAAAGCTATGACGAAATTTTAAAGCTGCTGACGCTTTTAAAACGCGAGGATTTAAAGTCCGTCACGTTTAAGGGCTCGGAAACATATCTCACGGACGAGGACACGCCTGTGCTTTCGCCTGCGGCGAAGGACCTCGCAAAGCGCGCGATGGATTATACACCTGAAAAGCCGCTGTATGTCGTCGCGATCGGCGCTATCACGAATGTGGCTTCCGCCTTGCTTTTGAAGCCGGAAATTCGCGACCGCATCGTCCTTGTATGGCTCGGCGGCAACGCGCTGCACTGGCCGGACAACCGCGAATTCAACATGTATCAGGATGTTGCGGCGGGACGCATTGTTTTCGGATGCGGTGCGGCGCTTGTACAGCTGCCGTGCGCAGGCGTGGTCTCCGGCTTCACCGTAAGCGAGCCGGAATTCAAAGACTACTTTCTCGGCAAAAACGAGCTGTGCGATTACTTGGCACACTATGCCATTGAAGAAGGGCGGCGCTGGGCGCAGGCGGAAACATGGTCGCGCGTGATCTGGGACGTGACGGCGGTGGCGTGGCTTTTGGGCGGCGAGTTCATGGACGACACGCTTCTGCACAGCCCTATTCCCCAGTATGACGACACATGGACGCCCTCGAACACGCGGCATTTTATGCGCTATGTGTACAATATCCACCGCGATGTTTTACTCAAGGACCTTGTGCAAAAATTGACGGAAATGTAAAATTTTCGTGCAATTTCGGATTTTACGTGCTATACTTAATTTTGTAGTAAACAGAATACGCACCTTTTCCCTTATTTTGATCCGAAAGGTTGGTTGTCTCATGAAAAAACTGATTCTTGTGACCTCACCGCCCGCGTGCGGCAAAACCCGGCTTTCCAAACGCCTGTGTACGGCGCTGGATCATGTTGTTTATTTGGACAAGGACACGCTGATCCCGCTTTCCAAGCAAATTTTCAAAGTGGCGGGCGAACCGTATGACCGCAGCTCTGCGTTTTTTGAAGCGAACATCCGCGACTACGAGTACGAGACGATCTTGGACCTTGCGTTTGAGGCGCTGCGTTATGCGGACACCGTGCTCATCAACGCGCCGTTCACACGGGAAATTCGCGACACGGCGTACATTCAAAATTTGCGCGCAAAGCTCGGTGAATATGGCGCAAAGCTGTGCGTTATTTGGATCGTAACCGACCCCGCTGTGTGCAAGGCGCGCATGATGAGGCGCTCTTCCGACCGCGACACGTGGAAAATGGAACACTGGGACGAGTACATAAAAGGCGTGAATTTTGATATTCCCGAAAATCTGCGTATACCGGACGACCCAGAAAGTCTTTTGCTGTACTACAACTCGACCGACGACCTTGCGGACGCTTCATTTGCCCGCATTTTACCGATGCTGAACCAAAACTGATTTTAGGAGCCTACTCATGCAGAAAACCGATACCCTGTATACCGCATACGTTGAAGTTTTAAAAGAAGAATTGCTGCCCGCCATGGGCTGCACAGAGCCGATTGCCATTGCCTATGCGGCGGCAGCGGCACGGCGCATTTTAAACGAGCTGCCGTGTGAAGTCTGCGTCACGGCGAGCGGCAATATCATCAAAAACGTGAAAAGCGTTTTTGTGCCGAACACCGGTGGTCTGCGCGGCATCCCTGCGGCGGCTGCGGCGGGGATCATAGCAGGACATGACGAGCTTTTATTGGAGGTTATCTCAAAGGCGACCGAAGCAGAGCAGGCGGAGATCAAGGCTTATATGGAACGCACGCCGATCACCGTGAAGCTTTCGGACTCTCCCTATATTTTCGACATTGACATTACGGTGAAAAGTGAGCGTCACACGGCAAATGTGCGTATTGTGGGGCACCACACGAATATTGTGCATACGGAAAAAGACGGCGAAATATTGCTCGATACCTGTGCCGATACTCCGGCGGAAAGCACGGACAGCGGCATTTGCGACCGCAGTTCGTTTTCGGTGAAGACGATTCTTGAGTTTGTTGAGTGTGCAGAGCTTTGCGATATTGAAACGCCCGTAAAACGGCAGATTGACTACAACACACGCATTGCGAAAGAAGGTTTATCGGGCAGTTGGGGCGCGAACATCGGCAAGGTATTGCTCGAAACCTACGGCGATGATGTGAAAATCCGCGCCAGAGCCATGGCGGCTGCGGGCAGCGACGCGCGTATGAACGGCTGCTCTCTGCCGGTCGTCATCGTTTCCGGCAGCGGCAATCAGGGAATGACGGCTTCTCTGCCCGTTGTGGAGTATGCAAAAGAATTGAACGTCGGCTATGAAAAAATGATTCGCGCGGTGGCACTCTCCGACCTCGTGACGATCCACCTGAAGTCCGGCATCGGGCGGCTTTCCGCGTACTGCGGCGCTGTGAGCGCAGGCTGCGGCTGCGGCGCGGGCATTGCGTACTTATACGGCGGCGGGCTGAAAGAAATCGAGCACACGATCGTCAACTCCATTGCTATTGATTCCGGGATGGTATGCGACGGCGCAAAAGCCTCGTGCGCGGCAAAAATTGCATCTGCTGTGGATGCCGGCATTTTGGGCTACCACATGTACAAAAACGGGCAGCAGTTCCGCGCGGGTGATGGCCTTGTCACGAAGGGCGTTGAGGAGACGATACGCAACATCGGCATACTGGCCCGCGAAGGTATGCGCGAGACCGACCGAGAGATTTTGCATATCATGTGCGATTAAATGCGATAAACAAAGAGACGTTTCTCTGTAGTTTTACAGGGGAACGTCTCTGTTCATTTTACATAAAGCGCTCCGGCAGACGAAAACAGTCCGCCGGGGCGCTTGGTATGTTATAGACTTTGCTTCAAGATTTCTTCTGCGCAGCGCAGACCGTCTACGGCAGCGCTGGTGATGCCGCCGGCGTAACCTGCGCCCTCTCCGCACGGAAACAGACCGCGCACCGTGGGGCACTCGCGCGTCTCGTTTCGGAGGATGCGCACGGGTGAAGAGCTTCGGGTCTCGGGAGCGGTCAATAAAGCGTCCGGGTCATCAAATCCCCTCAGCCGCCTGCCCATGCGGCGGATGCCCTCCGCCATGGAATCGCAGATATAATCGGGCAGCACGTCCCTTAAATCGCCGGGCACAACTCCGGGCCGATAGGTCGGCTGCACGTTGCCGTTCAGCGCAGTCGTTGCGCGGTTTTCAAGCAGGTCGCCAACGCGCTGGCACGGGGCACTGTATGCTCCCCCGCCCGCTTCAAATGCGGCGCGCTCGATTTTACGCTGAAACTCAATGCCGGCAAGCGGATGCGCGGAACCGAAATCCTCCGGCGTGATGCCGACAAGCAGCGCGGCATTGCTGTTTTGACCGTCGCGGGCGTATTCGCTCATGCCGTTTGTCACGACGCTACCCGTTTCGGATGCCGCACCGACGACGTAGCCGCCCGGGCACATGCAGAACGTGTACACGCCGCGGCCGTTTTCAAGGTGAACGTTGAGTTTGTAGTCCGCCGCGCCGAGTGCGGGGTCGCCTGCAAAATCGCCGTACTGTGCGCGATCTATCGTCTCTGCGCGGTGCTCGATGCGCGCGCCGACGGAAAACGGCTTCGGCTCCATAGGTACACAGCTTTTTTCAAACAGCATTTTAAATGTATCGCGCGCACTATGGCCGATAGCGAGAATGACGTGTGCGGTCTCGATCGTCTCATTCACACCGTTTGTCTCGGCAACAACCCCGCAAACAGCATTGTTTTTGACGAGCAGGTCGGTCATCTGCGTGTTGAAGCGCACTTCGCCGCCGAGAGATTTGATCTCCTCGCGAATGGCGCGGACGGTTTGCGGCAGCTTGTCCGTGCCGACATGCGGCTTTGCGTCAAATAGAATGTCTTCGGGGGCGCCGTGCTCGCAGAGCGTTTGCAGTACGAAGAAAATGCGCTCATCTTTCGTGCCTGTATTGAGTTTGCCGTCCGAAAACGTGCCTGCGCCGCCCTCGCCGAACTGCACATTGCAGCTTGGGTTTAGTTTTCGCATCTGCCAGAAGGTGTTTACGGCCGCTTGGCGTTCTTCTACGGAGCCGCCGCGCTCTAAGATGATCGGGCGCAGGCCGGCGCGTGCGAGCAATAAGCCTGCGAACATGCCCGCCGGGCCAAAACCCACAACGACCGGACGCTGCGACAATGTACCGTGCGGCGGTATTGCATAGGTTCTTTTCGGCGCTTTTGTGACGTGGCTGTCGCGCACGCGGGAAAGCAGCTTGTCTTCGTTGCCGTCCGTTTCCACATCCACGGTAACGACAAAGCGCACGTCCTGCTTTTTTCTGGCATCGACAGAGCGCTTGACAAGTGCCAATTTTTTGAGCTTCTGCGCATCGGTACGCAGTTTTTTGGCGGCTGCGCGGCGCAAAGCTTCGTCCGTATAGTGAAGCGGCATGGAAATGTCACTGATGCGTATCATCGTTTTTCCTCCTTCAGGCAGCGATAGGCTGCGCTTTTTCCGGCTGTGATGCCGCTTGCCCACGCAAAATGCAGGTTGTAGCCGCCGCAATCGCCGTGGATATTCAGCATCTCGCCCGCAAGGTAAAGCCCCGGGGCTTTTTTAGATGCCATCGTGTGCGGGTCGAGCTCCGTAAGCGGCACGCCGCCCGCCGTGACCTGCGCCGCAGAAAAATCTTTCGTGCCGGTGATGTCCAACCTCCAGCCTTTAAGGAGAGAAGCAAGCTTTTTAAGCTGTGGTGCTTTGATTTTTACCGCCGGTTCGCTTTGCGCGATGCCCGCCACTCCGACAAGCATGTAGCCGAGACGCATATTGAGTAGGCCGGAGAGCAGATCGCCCGCTGCACGTGCGGGATACAATTTTGTCATCTCAAGGAGATAATCGAGCACGTCCTGATAGGCCATGTCCGACAATAGATCGAGCTGTACGGCGAGTGAAGTATACTTCTTATTGCGGATTGTGCCGAGCGCAAAGAACTCGCCGGCATACACGGAAAGGCCGAACACGCAGATGCCGGAAATGCCGGTATCCGTAAACTGCACCTCGCCGCTTTCTTCATAGACGGGTTTATTGTCCGCCAAAAGCACGGCGTTTGCAGGGGCGCGCGTGCCGGAGAGCGTTTTCCACTGCTTTGCGCGCACGGTAAGCTGCGTTAAAGACGGGTACAGCTTTGTCACCGTGTGGCCAAGCTGCTTTGCGAGCGTGTAGCCCTCGCCGCAGGAATGGCGCGGAGATGCCGCACCGCCGCACGTCAAAATGCACTGCTTTGTGAAAAGCTGCGTGCCGTCCGTACAGATAAGCGTAAATCCGTTTTTGACTTTCTCGATTTTTGAGACGGTGTGTTCTTCCGAAAACGACACGCCGTATTTTTCGGCATCCCACCGCAAAGCGGAGAGTACGGCCGCTGCCTGCTGATTCTGCGGGTATACCCTACCCTCGCTGTCCGACTTGGTGACAAGCCCCATTTCGCGGAACACGGCACAAATAGCTTCGGGCGTGTATTCATGCAATAGGTCTTGAATTGCCGTAACATCGCCGTGGTAATGCGCGGGCGAAACGTTTAAATTTGTTAAATTGCAGCGGCCGTTTCCGGTGGCGAGCAGCTTTCTGCCAAGCTTTGCGTTGCCCTCCAAAACAAGAACAGAACTGCGTTTTTTCAAAACATGTGCGGCGGCACACGACGCCATAAGCCCCGCTGCACCGCCGCCGATGATGATAATGTCTTTTGTTTCCATTTAAACTTCCTTATTAAATGAACATGCCGAGCAGGCCGTAGGAGAAGATCGCCATTAAAATATCCGCGATGAGCGTGCCGCCGATGACGGAGAAAAGCGCGTCTTTAATGGGCATTTTCATCAGCGCCGCGGCAAGCGAACCCGTCCATGCGCCGGTGCCCGGCAGCGGAATGGCGACGAAGATGAGCAGACCGAACGTCTTGTACTTTTCAATCTGCGCAAACTTGCTTCTGCCCTTGGCTTCCATGCGGTCAACAAGCTTTACAAAGCGCGTGTTGCGCATCCAGTCGAAAATCTTATTGATAAAGAGCAGAATGAACGGCGTCGGTAAAATGGTGCCGATGAAGCAGATCAGCATGGCAGGCAATAAATCTACGCCGAGCATTTTCGCCGCAACAAGACCGCCGCGCAGCTCGATGATGGGCATCATGGAGAGGATGAACACCGTAAGCTCACCCGGAATAATATTTCTGAAAAAATTGACAAGTGCTTCTACCATACTGAATTGTTCCTTTCATGATCCGTTCTTTTTCAAGTTTCTTAAAAGTTCCGCAAATAAGTATACTAAACGTCATGGTTTTTATTTTTCTTTTTAAGAATTATAGCTTACGTTTTGCTGACAAAACGTGCTCAAGATGTTTTCTGTGCGGCACAATAGGCTTCAAGGTCGCCGAACGAGTAGCCCGTTTCTTCCCATTTTGTAAGGAGCTCATCTAAGATTTCGGCGTTCGTGCTCGACGTGCTGTGCAGTAAAACGACCGCGCCGGGGTGAATACGCGGTAATAATTTAGAAAATGCCTGCTCGGGTGTGGGCTGGTCATCCGTATACCAATCGACATAGGCAAGGCTCCAAAACACCGTGGAATACCCGAGCTGCTGCGCCATTTTGAGGTTTTCCTCACAGAATTTGCCCTGCGGCGGGCGGTAAAGCTTCGGCATTTCGCTGCCGAGAATGTCCCTGTACAGCGCTTCATTCTTTTGCAGCTCGGTCTGAAAGCTTTGGATATCGCCGATTTTCGACATATCCGGGTGCGAATACGTGTGATTGCCGATGGTGTGGCCTTCCTCTGCCATGCGTTTTACAAGCTCCGGCTGCGTCTCAAAATAATTGCCGACGAGGAAGAACGTTGCCTTTACGCCGTGTTTTTTGAGCGCGTCCAGAATTCTCTCCGTGTTGCCGTTTTCAAAGCCGGCATCAAACGTGATGTAGATCTCTTTTTTGTTCGTGTCGCCGACATACAGCGCGCCAAACTCTTTCAAACAGTCCTGTGAGGCATTTGCGACGGGCGGTGCGCCCTCGGTTTGAAAGCTCAAACCCCAATCGGTAATACCTGCGGCGGCCTCTGCCGCACCCAAACGGTTGACTGCGCGCAAAGCGCAAACCATACCGATACACAAGAGAATGATTGCCAAAACAACATAAAGCACCTGCTTTTTATCGAATATGTGCACTTTCATTCTGCGTTCCCCCTATTTCTTTTTATAAAGAGTATGTGCAGCCGCATAAAAAAGAACCGGGATAGCATTGCGAAGCGCATGAAAATCCTGTACAATGATAAAAAGATGAATTGTAAGCTGATTGTAAGAATTCTATTCCCGATTTTGTAAGAGGTATTCTGTATACTTTCAGCATGGAGTGAAAAGGAGGGCATTTTATGCCGGATATGAATAAGAAAACCATTTTGGTTGTGGATGACGACCACGAGATCGTGCGCGCCATTACCATTACGCTGGAGCGCGAGGGCTACCATGTGCTGAACGCTTACGACGGCTTGCAGGCGCTGGATTGCGTGACCTCCCGCGAAGTGCATCTGATCATCATCGACGTGATGATGCCGAAGCTGGACGGACTTTCCGCCGTGATGAAAATTCGCGAAAAGAAAAATCTGCCCATCATCATTCTTTCCGCAAAGGGCGAAGACAGCGACAAAATTCTCGGCCTTTCCATGGGCGCGGACGATTACATTTCGAAGCCGTTCAACCCGATGGAGCTTGTGGCGCGGGTGAAATCGCAGCTGCGGCGCTACACCGACCTCGGCGACATCAACACGCGCAGCGACAACGTGATCGTGAACGGGCGTTTGACGTTCAAGCTGGACGAGCACGTGCTGTATGCGGACGGCGAGCCTGTAAAACTGACGGCGACGGAAACGAAAATCGTGGAGCTTTTGATGAAGCACCCGGGCCGCATCTTCCCCGCCGAGGAAATTTACAGCCGCATCTGGAACGAACCCGCGTACTCGGCGGAAAACACCGTGATGGTGCACATCCGCAGAATTCGCGAGAAAATCGAGCTGAACCCAAGCGAGCCGGAATACTTGAAAGTGGTATGGGGGATCGGTTATGAAATTGAAAAGCACTAACCTTGCCCGCGGTGTTTTCGCCTGGTTCTGCTTTTTGCTGTGCGCGTTTTCTATTATTGCGGGGTTGACTTTTGCCGTGTACTACCCAGATATATTTGAAGCCATACCATCTGCGGTAGATAAATGCGGTCAGGCACTTTCAGGCGATCTGCGTGAAACAGATAGCTACAAGGATAATGTTTCCATTCTGTTTGAGCGGCTATATTACAGCACGCAAAGCAATGCTGCTTCAAACACCTCAACCGATGTAACCGCGGAAAAGGATAACGATGTACCCTCAAACGGCTATCACTACTACATTTCACGGGATGAATCCAGCACGGCACTTTCTTGGGTCTATGTGGAATCGATCTCAAAGGATGTTCTTTTCTCGGTAACGGACTACAGCACAGACCCCGCCGGCAAAACGATCACGAACGACTCGAACTGGGATGCGCAGACGCTGCCGGAGGGCTTCAATTACCTTTTCACTTGTGAAAACGGTGTGACAAAAATTTACTACAGCGACAAAGACGGCGATTTAAACTGTGTTTTCAGCAGTGATACGCCTGGCGCATTTTACACGCTCTCGCTTTCCTACACGCTTGGCGCATTAAAGCAAAGCAATGCTCCATCACCGAAAATCAGCTTTGCGGTGCGTGAAAAGCCGACCTCTTATTCTTTATCGAATGAGATCGTCAGCGATGCGCAGACTTGGGTCAACAATATACGCTTTGCTATAAGTCTTGTTGCCGCTGCGGTCGTGATGTTCACTTTGATGCTGCTGCTTTCCATTTTGTTCCGGCAGGACAGAAAGCTGTTTGAGCGTTACATTGCACACGGACTCAAATGGATTTGGATAGAAGTCAAAGTCATAGCTGTATTTGTATGGGCTTTTGTTGTGCTCAATATCATTTCGTATGGATTTGACCCTGCAGGCACAGCTGTTACCCTGTTCTCTGTGTTCTTTGTGTTCTATTTGCTCGGCATCGATATTTCCCACAACCGGCGTATCTACCGGCACAACATCATTCATTCCGTTTTGAAGCTTGTGCTTGGCAACCGCGAAGGAAAAAAATTCGAGCAGATTGTTTACCGCAAATACATGGCGACTGCCGGTATTTTGATGGGGCTTTGCATCGTAGGTATTTTAGGATATGTTTTCTTTTACAGCCATTGGTTGATGGGTACGATTTGGTTTGTCGCGTTTTACGTCGGTCTGTTTTTCGCGGGTGTGGGTACGCTTGTATGGTTTGCGTGGGCACTGCGCGACGACCTGCGCGATTACGGCAAGCTGATGGAGCAGGTGGAGCAAATGTACAAGGGCGACCTTGACGCGATGAATCACCTGCCCGCCACTTCCCCGCTTTATGATTCCGCTATGCAGCTCAATATGATCCGTGACGGCATCCGTATCGCGGTGGAGGAAGGCATCAAATCCGAGCGCACGAAGGTGGAGCTTATCACGAATGTTTCGCACGACATCAAAACGCCGCTCACGTCCATCATCAGCTATATCGAACTGATGAAAACCGAGCCGGATCTGTCGCCGCACATGCAGGATTATTTGAAAATCGTCTCGCAGAAAGCAGACCGTCTGCGCCATATGCTGCAAGATATTTTCGATGTCTCTAAAGCCGCAACCGGCAATATTACGCTGATGCCGGAATACATCGGTCTCGATAAGCTTTTGCGGCAGACGCTCGGAGATATGGACGGCGTGATGAACGACAGCGAGCTGACGTGGCGCGTGCAGATCCCGCAGGAAGACTTCCCCGTTTATGCGGATGGGCAGCGCATGTACCGTGTGTTCCAGAACCTCATTAAGAACGCGGCACAATATGCGCTTGAGGGTTCGCGTGTCTACGTGCAGCTGCAAAAGCAGGGTCAAAACGCCGTCGTGACAATCCAGAATATCTCGAAGTACGAGCTTACCATGGACGGCGATTCGCTGACAGCCCGCTTTGTGCGCGGTGATGACAGCCGTTCCACTTCCGGCAGCGGCCTTGGCCTTTCTATTGCAAAAAGCTTCACGGAGGCCTGTGGCGGTACTTTCCACGTGACCGTAAAGGGCGACCTTTTTGCCGTGATGATTACCCTGCCGCTCAAAGAGCCGCCGAAGGAGCCGGAAAAGGAACCGCTGCCCGAAACGGCAGACGCAGAGAATATAGCAAGCGAGCCGGAAACCAACCCCGACGCGTTCCCCGAAGCTTCGGAGCAGACAGAAAACACCGAATCCCCGGAGTCTTCGGAACCCGAAAATTGAAAAAGTTGAGCATATAAAACCGCCCGCAGGAAATTCATAGCCTGCGAGCGGTGCTGCTATGTAAAAGCACGGCGCAAAATTTTTTTCGCGCCGTGCTTTTTGTCTATATAAATGTTATTTGGTTGCTTTCTCAAGTGCCTGCTTGATGTCATCGAGGATGTCTTCCGGGTTTTCGATGCCTACGGAGAGGCGGATAAGATCCGGGGAGACGCCGGCTTCCTTTAATTGCTCGTCGGTCATCTGGCGGTGCGTGGTGCTGGCCGGGTGCAGCACGCAGGTGCGCAGGTCTGCGACGTGCGTGACGACGGAGGCAAGCTCCAAGCTGTCCATAAAGCGGGTGGCCGCTTCCCTGCCGCCCTTGATGCCGAAGGAAATGACACCGCAGGTGCCGTGCGGCATATATTTCACAGCGAGCTCGTGGTACGGGCTGCTCTCAAGACCCGGATAGTTGACCCACGCCACGCGGTCGTCCTGCTCGAGGAATTCGGCAATCTTTTGCGCGTTCGAGCAATGGCGCTCCATGCGCAGCGCGAGCGTTTCCATGCCGAGGTTGAGGTAAAATGCGTTCATCGGGGCGGCCTGCGCGCCAATGTCGCGCATCAGGTGGCAGCGTGCTTTTGCGATATACGCCGCCTTACCGAAGTGCTCGGCATACACGATGCCGTGATAAGATTCATCCGGCTCTGTGAACACCGGGAACTTGCCGTTGTTCCAATCGAAATTACCGCTGTCTACAATGGCGCCGCCGAGCTGCACCGCATGACCGTCGAGGTACTTTGTGGTGGAGTGCGTGACGATGTCTACGCCGAACTCGAACGGACGGCAGTTGATAGGCGTCGGGAACGTGTTATCAACGATGCACGGTACGCCGTGCGCGTGTGCGGCGTTTGCAAACATTTCGAGGTCCGTCACGACGAGAGACGGGTTCGTAAGCGTTTCCGCAAACACGCAGCGGGTGTTCTCGCGGAATGCGGCGTTCAGCTCGTCCTCGGTGCAGTTCGGCGAAACGAATGTGCAGTCAATGCCCATTTCATGCAGGGTTTTGTAGAACAGGTTGAATGTGCCGCCGTATACGGCGCTGGAGCACACAACATGACCTCCTGCGTGGCAGATGTTCAGAACGGCCATCATGGTGGCTGCCTGGCCGGAGGACGTGACGAGCGCACCTACGCCGCCCTCGAGTGCTGCAAGCTTCTTTTCCACAGCGTCGAGCGTCGGGTTGCCGAGGCGCGTATAGAAAAAGCCGTCCGCTTTTAAATCGAACAGATCGCCCATTTCTTTGGAGCTGTCATAAGTGTATGTGGTGCTTTGTACGATGGGCAGAACGCGCGGTTCACCGTTTCCGGGCGTATAGCCCGCGTGGATACACGTTGTATCCGGTCTGTACTGTTTCATTTGGACTTCCCCAATCTTTAATAATATCCTATTTTCGCGGCAGTGCTTACTTTGTGAAAAGCGCTTTTAAGAGATTTGCGATGAAATCCGAGCCGAGCACGACCAAAATGACGATTGCCATGAACGCGATGACGGAAAGCGACTGGATGAGCATACGCTTGCCGCGGGGCATATCGTCCTCTTCGGACGGTTTTTCCTGCGACTGCTCTTCCCACTCTTCGAGCATCAGCTCTTTGGCGCGTTCGAGGTCTTGGTATTCCACGTAAATATCCTTATCGGTCGGCAGATACTCCGGGTCGTACACGCTGGTGGAAAAGCCTCCTTTTACGGGGTGTATCGCATGGCGCACCGCGTTTTGCTCAAAGAGCAATGCGAGCTCCGCAGCTTCCCCCTCGCTAACCTTGAGGAAAAACACTTCGTCCTCGGGCTTTACGGGCCGCAGACCACGGCTGCGCTTGCAGTTCGGACAGGTTTGTGTGGAATCCTCGCAGATGCTTTTGCATTTCGTGCAGTAGAGCATAATAGCCTCCCATTTCGGCATTGCCGTTTCTGCTTTTCAGTATAGCACAGCTTTTTTACAAATTCAACTGCCTTTCGCGGCGCACTTCATCGCAAAACAGGCTGCAGCTGTTCTCCAAGCATGGCGTTTGCAAGCGTTTCGGGAATTAGGTCAAAATGTGCGACGAGAGAATTCGGCTTTTTTATGGGGTCGTCCTGTCCGAGGGGCACAAAATAGATGTTTTTCGTGTTCATAAGCAGACCGATGTTTTTGCACGACGCACCGAGAGCATCGTTTGTGGCGAGGGACAGTACAACGGGCATGGAGACGCGCAGAGCGGATTTTACCGCCATCGTGACGGCTGTATCCGTTACGGCATTTGCAATCTTCGCAGCGGTGTTTCCCGTGCACGGCGCGACGAGCACGGCATCGGCAAGACGCTTCGGGCCGATGGGTTCCGCTTCTGCGATGGTGTGGATAATTTTTCGTCCGCAGATATTTTCTATGCGCTCGTGAAAGCTTTCCGCCGTGCCGAAGCGTGTATCGGTCGTGTACGCCGTTTCGCTCATCACGGGCAACATATCCCAGTCCTTTCGCAGCAGAGCAAGCTGCGCGAGAGCTTTTTCAAATGTGCAGAACGATCCGCACATGGCAAAGGCAAGCGTGGGCATGTCGATCACTACTCCTCTAAAATATTGTAGACCGCCTCTTTGATATACTCCGCCGCCGTCTTCGGCGCGACGCGGCCGGGCAGCGAGGGCGCGTCGATGACATGCAGGTGCAATTCTTCCGCACGCTTCAAATCGATGCCGCCGGGTGCGGAGGCGAGCTCGATGATGAGCGTATCGCGCGTTTGCTGCATGAGCACAGGCGAAGTCAAAACCTTTGCGGGTACAGTGTTGAAAATGAGATCGAACCTTCTGCTGATCTCGCGGTACGTCAACGGCTGCACGCCGAACGCGCGCATTTGCATGAGATCGGCCTTTTTGCGCGCTGCGCAGAATACCTCTGCACCCATACCGCGCAGGATAATCGCCAGATTTTTCCCGATGCGCCCGAACCCCGTGATGAGACATTTTGCGCCGTTTATCGTGCCGGGGTATTCGCGAATCGCAATGCCGACCGCGCCCTCTGCCGTTGGAATCGCGTTGCCGACGGCAAGCTCTTCGCGTCGGTAGTAGTCTTCGGGCTCAATCTCACGCCACAGGGAAGACGAGGCAGTCAACCGCTGAAGCATGCCGCCGCACACCGTTTTGTGCATAAAAAGACGCGCAAAATCGTCATCTAAACGAATTTCGTTTTCGGCATACGGCGCGTTTAAAAACAGACCGTCCTTTGTTGCGGGCAGCGGCAAAAGGATGACGGAGCTTTTTGCCGCGAGCTGCGGCAGGTCGCATTCCGCTGCGCCGCGGCAGGTGCCGAGCTTTTCTAAACCGCAGACACACACGGGATAACCGTCCGCCGCAACGGACTGCGCCAAATATTTCATGCGCTCATCGCCGCCGATGACGCCGAATGTATTGATCATGGGCATATTTCCCCCCACCTTTCAAATTATCATCCGCTTCATTTTATGGAAACGGGCGGCTTTTGTGCGCCCTGAAAGACTTTTTCATACTTTTTTGAATTTGCTATTTATTTTTCTGCCCGTTGGCGGTATAATATATGTGTATGGGTATGCGATTTCGGACGCATAGCTATGTTTTTGAGATATAACACAGTGTATTACATAATTTCAGATAATTTCGCAAAACAAGTTTTGCGTGAAGCCAATTCAGAAAGGACTCTTTCGTTATGACGAATCAGAATAATACGACCGATAAAAACGTTAACCTGCTCGATACCGTACGTCGTCTGCACTTTGTAGGCATCGGCGGTTCCGGTATGTGCCCTATGGCGGAGATTTTACACCACAAGGATTATATCATCACCGGCAGCGACATCAATGAATCCGACACGCTCGCGCGCATTCGCAGCTACGGCATCCCGGTGCACATGGGTCACCACGCGGAGAACATCGGCGATGCGGAGGTCGTGGTGTACACGGCGGCTGCAAAGCAGGATAACCCGGAGCTTGTTGCGGCGCGTGCAAAGGGTATTCCGACGTTGGAGCGCTCCGTGATGCTCGGCCTTTTGACGAAGAAGTTTGCAAACCCCATTGCGGTTTCCGGCACGCACGGCAAAACGACGACGACCGGCATGCTCACGCAGATCTTGATTGAAGCCGGACGTGACCCGAGCGCCGTCATCGGCGGCAAGCTGCCGTTCATCAACGGCAACGGCAGAGTCGGCAAAAGTGCGGACATTGTTTGCGAAGCGTGTGAATATGTCGATACGTTCCTGCAGCTCCACCCCGCCATCAGCATCATCACAAATATCGATGCCGATCATCTCGACTATTTCGGCACGCTCGATAATATTGTGAAGTCGTTCCATCAGTTCTGCTTGCAGACCTCAAAGCGCATCATCGTCAATGCAGATAACGCCAATGCCATGCGCGCCGTAGAGGGCATTACGAATGCGGAGATCGTCACATTTGGCAGAACGGATAAAAGCGATTACTACGTGACGGAGCTCAACGAAGAAGATACGGTCTGCGAAGACTTTACCGTTATGTATAAGGGCGAGCGCGTTTGCCGCGTGAGCCTGCGCGTGCCGGGTGAGCACAACATGATGAACGCTTTGGCGGCTGCCGCTGCGGCACATGGCATGGGTGTGGACGGCGAGCATATCAAAAAGGCGCTTGAGGACTTTTCCGGCGTGCACCGCCGCTTTGAGATTTTAGGCAAATTTGAAGGCGTGACCGTTGCCGACGACTTTGCACACCACCCGACAGAGCTTTCCGCCGTGCTTTCTGCTGCCGTGCGCATGGGCTACCATGAGGTTTGGGCGGTGTTCCAGCCGCACACTTATTCCCGTACTGCAATGCTGCTGGATGATTTTGCAAAGGCGCTTTCCATCCCCCAGCATGTTGTGATGACGGAAATTCTCGCCGTGCGCGAGACGAACACGTATAACATTCACACAAGCGACCTTGCGGCGAAGATTCCCGGCAGCTGCTGGTTTGGCAGCTTTGAGGAGATTGCGGATTATGTGATGACGCACGCTAAGGAAAACGACCTCATTTTAACGCTTGGCGGCGGCGACATTTACAAGTGCGCAAATCTCATCGTAGAAAAATACAAAGAGAGAGCATAAATTTCTAAAAGGCTTTCCGTGCGAAAGCCTTTTCTTTTGGAGGTACCATGTCTTTTCGCGCCATTTTCTTTGACATTGACGGCACTTTGCTCGGGCGGGATAAACGTATGCCGCCTTCGACGCTGCATGCACTAAAAAAGGCGCGTGAAAATGGCGTTTTGTTATTCGTTGCAACGGGCCGTGTGACGCCAATGACGTATTTCCTGCGTGATTATTTTGATTTTGACGGCTTTGCCGCGATGACAGGGCAATATTGCTTCGATAAAAACGGCAAGGTTTTACATACGCTGGCGATCGACCCGGAAGACATTCGGCTTTTGATGCAGCTGCAAAAAGAGGAGCCTTTCCCCTGCCTGATTGCCGAGGGGCGCGAGTGTTTTGCCGCAACACCCGCAAAGCAGATCGACGAGAACTTTTACAGACATAATTTGCCCGCGCCTCCCCTCTATGACGTGTCGCGCATCGGTAAACACGAGGTGTATCAGCTGATGCTGTATGACCCGGAAATCTATGCTTCGCGCATTTTGCCTTTAAAGCATATTAAGTACACGCACACAGTTTCCTATTGCTACGATGTTATTCATGAGAACGGTGGCAAGCAAATCGGCATTCCGGCAATGGCGGCGCATTACGGGATAAGAAACGATGAAATTCTCGTGTTCGGCGACGGCCCGAACGACGTAGACATGCTGCGCGATGTCGGCTTCGGCGTTGCGATGGGCAACGGTTGTGCAAAAGCCAAGGCGGCTGCAAATTATGTGACAACGGCTGTGGACGACGACGGAATTTACCGCGCCTTGAAAGAGCTCGGCGTTATTTAAACTATAAACAGAAAGCCCCGCAAAACCGATTGGTTCGGTAATTGCGGGGCTTTTGCTATGCGGAAAATTTTATCGTTTGTATTTCGGTGCGGCGGCGCGGAGCGTGTGCCAAAGGAGTGCAGCGGCAATGATGGCGGCGCTTACGGCAGCGCCGATGGAAAGGCTTTTATAGCCGAGCGGCCCTGTGACCATGGAGACGAGCACGGCAACGGCGGCGATGCACAGCAAAATGATATATGCGGCTTTATCCATATGCTCGAGTACATTTTTGTTCATGTTCATAAAAGCATCTCCTTAATCGGCAAGCTGATTGACAATAGCGGCAAACTCCGGCAGCGTGAGTGCTTCGGCGCGGGAATTTGCCCGAACCCCGGCTTGCTCAAATGCGTCTGTCACTTGCTGCTTCGACATATGCAGTGTGTTGGAAATGGAATTGACGGCCGTTTTGCGGCGTTGTGCGAAGGCAGCGCGAATAACGCGGAAGAAAAGCGCTTCATCGTGCACATCCACGGGCGATTCTTTTCGAATACGCAACTGAATGACAGCGGAATCCACATTCGGTGCGGGCATAAAGCTGCCACGGCTGACCTCGAACAAAATTTCCGGCTCGGCGTAATACTGCACGGCCGCACTGACAGCGCCGCACTCGCGCGTGCCGGGCTGTGCACACAAACGCTCTGCCGCTTCTTTTTGTACCATAACCGTGATGCTCGTGATGGGCAAACGATCTTCCAAAAGCTTCATGATGACCGGCGACGTGATGTAATACGGCAGGTTCGCACACACGGCGACCTCTTCCCCGTTAAATTCTTCTTCGATGACGCGGTGCAGGTCGATCTTCATCACGTCGTCGTTGATGACCTTCACGTTATCGCAGTCGGCAAGTGTTTCGTCTAAAACGGGCAACAGGCGCTTATCAAGCTCGATGGTGACGACTTTTTTTGAGACCTGCGAAAGCTCGTAGGTCAGAACGCCGATGCCGGGGCCGACCTCAATGGCGCCTGCGCAGTCTGCCGCGCCGCTCATCTCAGCCATGCGCGGGCAGACTGAGGGATTGATGAGAAAGTTCTGACCGAGCGCCTTGGAAAAGCTGAAGCCGTTCTTTTCCATGACGGCTCGAATGGTGGATATATCGGAAAGTCTTTGCATAGGGATATCCTTTCGATTAAAATGTCACTTTATAAATCTGCACGCCGTTTTCGTCAAAGACACACGGGAACAGCGCTTTGATCTCCGCTTCGTTCACGGTGAAGTTGTTGCGCTCGTAAGCGGAGACCAGAATGTAATCAATGCTGTATTTTTCAAAGAGCGCACAGTTTGCCTGCGGTGCGGAGAACATACTTTGCATGTCCGTTTCGCGCTCGGTGTAATCGAGCCCGTGAAAATACACGTAGCTTGTGGAGCCGCAGACGATGTTTCTGCCCGTCAGCGCCGCGATCTCGTTGTTATGGCGCATATCGGTCAGCACAGTGTCTTCCGGCTCGGTGTTCTCATAAATGTACTCCGCTGCTTTGAGCTGACTGTCGCCGTATAAGCAATAGCCCGCAATGCTCTCTCTGCCGATGGTCAGCACCGCAGAAAGCATGCATAGCACGAGCGCGCCGACAGCCAATGCGCGGTGGCCCGGCAGCGTGCGCATGCGGCGGTAAATTTCGACCATATACGAAGCGACTACGCCGCAGACGAGAAAATACGCGGCGTAAAGCAGCTTGTTGTTATCATAGGTATTCGGCTGGAACACGACAAACTCGCAAATGAACCAAATGACGGCTGCGGGAGCGCAGACTGTGAAATGACGCTGATCTGCCGTGAAAAATGCAGGCAGGAACAACAGCGCCGTGACGCCGAGATTCACAAGATAGAACCACAAATAGCCGTCCTGCAAATTGCCCCAGTTGTACCACCCACGCATGAAGCTGTCTCCGCTCGCCTGCGAGAATGTCCACGTGAAAAGCTGCGGTGCGGCAAGCAGCAGTGCGATGAGCAGGAATACGCCCCACGTTTTTACAAGCTGTATGCCGAAACCCTTGCGGATCGCCATGGTGAGCAGTGCGAGCACAAACAAAACGAACGCTGCGGCACAAACCAAAACCAGATACAGAAACACGGATGATTCGCGCGAGATGAGCTTCGGCGTGACGAACTGCGCGCCGAACGCGAGCAACACCAAAACGAGTGCAGCGACTTTTGCGGTAAACTGCACATGAGCACTGCTGCCCCGGAACACTCTGCGGCACAGTGCAAAGCAAAGCCACACGCCGCAAATGAGTCCGAACGCGAGGAACGAATGCGTATGAATCATGACAAGTCCGCCTGCAAAAATACCGGCAATGACGAAATACCGTTCGCAGTGCTCATAAACGGCGCAGTACAGCACGTATAAAAGCGGGAATAAAACCGCCCAGCCGAACAGCGTTGCGCGCTGCGGGATGAGCATATCCACAATGACGTTCACCCAGCGGATATTTTGATCGACAAGATTCGTGGGTGTCTCATAAAACGATGTGAAAATGCGGGTAAAATTATCTGTTCCGTTTTGCAGATTCGGGAAGAAATACGCAAAGCCGAAGCCGCCGTTTAAAAAAAACAAAATCTCCGCTAATGCGGTCTTCGCTTTATCACGCAGCCAGCGTTGCCAGAAAAGATGTGCGCCGAAAAACACCTGCGCCCCGGCAAAAAGCATCGGCAGCACATACGCAAAGCGCAGCGGCGCACCGAGCAAATATAGGCTTGAAGAAATGCTGTCCGACAAGAACGGATACGAAAGCTTCATGCCCGGCAAAATGGAATACATGGGTGGAAATGTTTTCTGCTCCGCGATACTCGTGATGAACCCGAGGTGCATGCTCATGTCGCCGTAGGTGCATTGGCTCGACCAGATCTCGCCGTTTTGGTAACGGAAGCTGTGCAGCACCAAAAACACGAACAGCAGCCACAAGCCGAGTGGCAAAAGCAGTGTGCGTTCTGCACGGCAGAAGGCTTTGTGTTTGCCGGGAAAATCATTCGGAAGCAGCTTCGGACGCTTTAAGAACACAGCGCCAACCGTCAGCAAAAGCAGTGAGATGAGCGCTAAAACATGCGCTGTGATACTGAACGAAAACAGAAATGCCCACAACGACGGCAGCCACATTAAAAGCACGCTGCCCGCGGCGCTGCCGAGAATCATTTGTGTATATCGCCGCTCTTTATTTAAAAAGCATGCGGCAAGTGTTACGCCGCACAGCTGAAACATCAGAAAATACAGCAGCGCCACCGCGCCGCCCAAAAAATTGCCGCCCATAAACAGCTCCTGAATTTGTTCTTTAATATAATATATTGTACCATTTTGGCGACGGGATGTAAAGACGGCAGAAAAGGTTTTATTGCAGGCGTTTACGCGCTTTTTCACAAAACACCCGGAAACGGGGTTGAAGTTCAAAATGCAATGTGCTACAATATATTTTAATAATTACGGTGTCTCCCCTGCGGTTTTGCGCAAAAGCGAACGATGATACGCAGTCGTATATGTGTAGTTTCCGATTGCGGAGTGCCTGAATGCAAAGTGAGGTGTTCTTCGTGGAGAATGATATCCATCGGAGAGATAAAACGAACTACTATCTGGATCTGGCTGAGGCCGTTTCCCAGCGCTGCACATGCCTTCGACGTCACTACGGCGCTGTGATCGTAAAAAATGATGAAGTGATCTCCACCGGCTATGTCGGTGCGCCGCGTGGCAGAAAAAACTGCACGGATATCGGCAAATGCGTGCGCGTGGAAAGAAATATTCCCCGCGGTGAACGCTATGAGCTGTGCCGCAGCGTACATGCGGAAGCAAACGCCATCATCAGCGCTCCGCGCGATAAGATGATCGACGCCACGCTGTATCTTGTCGGCAAGGAGGTCTCTACCGGCGACTATGTGAAAAACGCCGTATGTTGCTCCATGTGCAAGCGCATGGTCATCAACGCAGGCATTGCACGGGTCATCGTGCGTGATGACCACGATCGGTTCAGAGAGATAGATGTTCAGGATTGGATCATAAACGACGAATCCATCGAAGGTGTATTCGGCTATTGAGCCTTACCCCGTTACCGCGTATCCGGCATAAGGCTCGGAAAGAATACGGTGAACATTTATGTCTTTAATACAGGTGTCAAACCTGACCTTCGGCTATGAAGGCAGCTTTGATAACGTCTTTGAAAACGCGTCTTTTTCCATGGATACAAACTGGCGGTGCGGCTTTATCGGGCGCAACGGCAGAGGCAAAACGACGTTTTTAAACCTGTTGCTCGGAAAATACGCGTACAGCGGCACCATTTCCGCTTCGGTCAACTTTGAGTATTTCCCGTTTGAGGTGGAAAATCCGGACGATACGCCGCTTGAGATTGCGGAGAGCATCATGCCGGATTTTGAGATGTGGCGGCTAACGCGTGAGCTCAACTTACTCGACGCCGACCCGGGACTGCTTTACCGCCCCTACTCGACGTTAAGCTACGGCGAGCGTACGAAGGTACTGCTGTCGATTTTATTTATCCGCGAAAACAGCTTTCTGCTCATCGACGAGCCGACGAACCACCTCGATATTGAAGCGCGCGGCACACTGGCTCAGTATTTGAAGTCGAAAAAAGGGTTCATCCTTGTCAGCCACGACCGTGCGTTTCTGGACGAAGTCATCGACCATGTGCTTTCCATCAACCGCGCGGACATCACGGTGATGCGCGGCAACTTTACGACGTGGCAACAGGAGAAAGACCGCGAGGATCAATTTGAGTTACAGCAAAATGAGAAACTCAAAAAGGATGTGAAGCGGCTGGAAGCGGCTGCCCGCCGCAGCGCGGAATGGTCAAACCGTGCGGAAGACCGCAAGATCGGTTTCAAACCGGAGCGCACGGAAAAGGCCCTTGACCGTCGTGCCTACGAGGGTGAAAAAAGCCGCAAGATGATGAAGCGCGCAAAGAGCATTGAATCACGCCGCAACGATGCGCTTGAGGAAAAAAGCGCGCTGCTGAAAAACATTGAATCGGCCGATACGAAATTGCAGATTGCGACGCTGCGCCACCCGAAAGACCTTTTGGTAGAGGCAAACGACCTTTCCGTTGATTACGGTGACGGCCCCATCTTTCCTCCGCTGCGCTTTGAGATCCGCCGCGGCGACCGTGCGGCATTGCAGGGCAAAAACGGCTGCGGTAAATCGAGCATCATAAAGCTATTGTGCGGCGAAGAGGTTCCCCATACCGGCACGCTGAAAACCGCAAGCGGGCTTGTGGTCTCGTATATCCCGCAAAGCGCGGAGGGACTTTCCGGCACACTGCGCGACTATGCAGAGCATTGCGGCATTGACGAAAGCCTTTTTAAATCGATCTTGCGCAAGCTGGAATTTCAGCGCACACAGTTTGAAAAGCGCATGGAGAATTTTTCCGAGGGACAAAAGAAAAAAGTGCTCATTGCGCGGAGCCTCTGCGAAAAGGCACATTTGCTTGTGTGGGACGAACCGCTGAACTTCATCGATGTTATTTCCCGCATGCAGCTTGAAACGCTCTTAAAAGAGTGTGTGCCCACAGTCATTTTCGTGGAGCACGACCGCCGCTTTGTGGAAAATGTGGCAACAAAGATCATTCGGTTATAATTGCGGTTTAAAATCTGAACAAAGCGTGTCGTGCAGGGCTGCGGCGCGCTTTTGTTATAAAAATCAGGGGCTATGAAAGAGAGAAATCTATGAAGCAAAGAAGCGACTATATTGGCATATTGAACGGCATACGCGCGTATTCCATTTTGATTGTTGCCGGGTTTCATTTGTGGCAGCAATCTTGGCTGCAAAATCTGTTTCCAAACAATTTGCTGCAGTTTATGGGTGTGCGGAATTTCAGCTTAAACTGGGTGCCGCGCACGGGCTACATGTTTGTAGACGTGATGCTGCTGCTTTCGGGATTCTGTCTCTTTTTGCCCTATGCGCGGCAAATGACCGACCCGCTTGCGCCGGAGCCGGATAACCTGCGCATATTCTTTAAAAAGCGTGCGGCGCGCATTTTGCCATCGTATTATTTGTGCTTGCTTCTCTACCTCATTTTCTGGGTGCGGCCTTCGGATTACGCGAATGTCAAGCAATACTTGCAGGATATTTTTGCGCATCTGACATTTACGCAGACGTTTTGGCCGGAAAGCTACATCGGCACAAAATTTCCGACAGCACTGTGGACACTCGGCGTGGAAATGCAGTTTTATCTCGTCTTCCCTTTGCTCGCGCGCGTGTTCCGTCGCTTTCCGCTTATGTGCTGGGCGGTGCTTTCCGTTTTGGCGCAGGTGTATATCGTGCTTTTTGCACATCTGCCGCAAGGCAACGCAGAAAGCCTGCGCATCAACCAGTTCCCGGCGTTTTTGGGTGTATATGCAAACGGTATGCTGTGTGCGCTCTTCTTCTGCCGCCTGCGGATATGGCGCGAGCGCGAATGGAAGAAAAACCGTATTTTACCGCTTGCGGCGCTGATGCTGCTTCTGTTCAGCGGTGCTGCCATTGTGTGTATGTTAAATGACGGGCTGAGCCGTGCGGCAATCATCCAGCGCTGGCAGGTAGATTACCGCTTTCTGTTTTCTGCGATGGTCTGCGTTTTCATTTTGCTTTTGGATGCTGCACCGAAAGGCGTGCAATGGCTGTTTTCAAACCGCATAGCTGTTTTTTTGTCGGCGGTCTCCTATAATTTCTATATCTGGCACAGCACGGTGCTTTTAAAGCTGAAAGCGTGGCACATTCCACATTACCCGGATGCCCCGGAGGGCGCTGCCGCGTGGCCGCAATCCGCAGGCGGCGAGCCGTGGCACTTTGCTTGGCAGGTGAAGTACACGGTGCTGTTTTGGGCGTGTGCGCTCCTTTTGGCGGCGTTTTTCACCTATCTTATCGAAAAACCGACAGCAAAACAGCTGCTCAGAAAGAAGAAAATCACCCGTACATAGAAACAGACCGCCACGGCGTATTTCACGCATTCGGCGGTCTGTCTTCATATTCTGTCCGGGTTACGGAAAACTATTCCGTTTTGCCGTCTTCTTTCTGGCCGTAAGCGCGGTCGGCAGCTTCTCTCGCAATATCGATGACGCTGTATTCGCGCTTTTCGCCCTGTTCGATGATAGGCAGCATTTGGTAGACCTCTGCCGCCATGCCGTGCCCCCAAAGCATGGGGTCGATACGCATGGAGTAGCCGTGGCCGTTTTCGCACATCCAATCGGTCATTTTGGCGCGCGGCAAACCGTAAGCCGCTAAGATCGTCATGATGACGCCGCCGTGTGTGACGAGCACGGCACTCTCATCTCCCGTCATCATCATGTTTTTAACGAGCATCTCAAAGCCCGCGCAGACACGCTGCATAAATACGATGCTGCTTTCGCCGTTCGGCGGGGCCTCGTGCTGGCCACCGTTCATCCAGGCGACGAACTTCGGGTCGTTTTTCAATTCTTCGGCCTTTTTATTTTCCCAATCACCGAAGTCGCACTCGGCAAGTTCTAAAATAACTTCCGGGTCGGCGGTGGGATATAAGACCTTCAGCGTATCGACACAGCGCACGCACGGGCTGGCGTAGTACTTTTTTGCTTCGGGATAAATGCCCTTACGTTTCAGCTCCAAAAGCGCCTGAATGCCCTCCTGCGCAAGCGGAGACTGCGTGCGGCCGATGTAACGACCCTCCAAATTGCCCTCACATACGCCGTGGCGGATTAAATGAATGGTGTAAGATTTCATGCGGTTTTCCTTTCCGGGACGGTAAAACGCTGCCGTTGTCCCTTTCACCAAAAATTCGCGGGAAAACCCGCAAAAAAGGTTCGTTTATCTGTTTACTTCTCGGATAATTTCGTTTATAATTTACAGAGTGTTATTTTTGACTCAGGTGGTGAAACTTTTGTGAACAGTGATTTTCCGCGCATTCTGACACTGCTGCGCAAGGAACAAGGTATCAGCCAGAAAAAGGCTGCCGCAGACCTTGGCATCTCGCAGGCGCTACTCTCTCATTACGAAAAAGGCATACGTGAATGCGGTTTGGACTTCATTGTGCGCACGGCGGATTATTACGGGGTCTCCTGTGATTATCTGCTGGGCAAAACACCGCACCGGCAAGGCGAAAAGCTGCATGTGCCGGAAACGGAGGAGGAAGACACGCACGATGGTCTCCCCAACGTGAGCCGAAAAATAATATCGAACTCCTTACATATTGTATTTGGTATTCTGAAAAAAATCAATAGCAAATCTTTAACAAAAGAGATCACGCTGTATTTGAGCGGCGCTGTGTATAACGCGTTCCGCATGCTGTATACGGCGAACCCGAAAAACCCCTCGGCTCTTTTTGAGACAAAGGACGGACTGAGTGAGGCGCTGACCGACGGCCGTATGCAGCTGGCGCGTGCCAAAAGCCGCGTGATGCTGCTCGGCGAAAAAGTGTCGGACGACGAGGCCGTTAAAAAAGACGACCTGCCCCAGCTTTCCGGCGAGATGCTCTCGGCGGAATATCCCGATTGGGCGCCCTCGCTTTTTGCATTGATCGAGAATACCGAAAACGAACACAAGGAAAACTAAGTAAACCAACTGCAAAAAGGAGGCAAACTGTATGTGTGGTTTTGTAGGTTATATTGACGGCGGCGAAACACAGCTTATGGAGCCCGTGCTGCACGCTATGGCAGACCGCATCCGTCACCGCGGCCCGGACGACGCCGACTATTACATGGACGGCGAGATCTCGCTCGGTTTCCGCAGACTTTCCATCATTGACCTCGAGGGCGGCAGACAGCCGATTTTGAATGAAGATAAAAGCAAGGTTCTCATGTTTAACGGCGAGATTTATAACTATCAGTCTCTCCGCGAAGACCTTTTAAAGGCGGGCCATGTATTCACAACGAAAACGGACAGCGAAGTGCTGCTGCACGGCTTTGAAGAATACGGCACCGACCTGCTCAATAAGCTGCGCGGCATGTTCGCGTTCATCATTTGGGACAAGAACACGAAAACGCTGTTCGGCGCGCGCGATTACTTTGGCATTAAGCCGTTTTACTATGCAAAGATGCAGGGCACGTTGATGTTCGGCAGCGAGATCAAGAGCTTTGTGGAACACCCGCACTTTAAGCGCGAGCTGAATGAACGCGCACTGGAGGGCTACCTTTCTTTCCAGTATTCTCCGGGCTACGAGACATTCTTCAAGAACGTTTACAAGCTGCCGCCTGCACATTATTTCTTCTACAAAGACGGCAAAATGGATATGCAGCGCTACTGGATCCCGGAATTCAACGCGGAAGAAGACAAGCCGCTTGAATATTGGGTAGACGAGATTGAAAAGACCTTTGACGACTCCGTGAACGCACACAAGATTGCGGACGTTGAAGTCGGCTCTTTCCTTTCCTCCGGCGTGGATTCCAGCTACGTGGCCTGCTCTGCCGATGTGGACAAGACGTTTACGGTCGGCTTTGACAACGGCGAAAAATACAACGAGATCAGCTACGCAAAGGAGCTTTCCGAGCTGATTCCGGTGAAGAATTACAGCAAGACGATTACCCCGGAAGAGTTCTGGGGCAACTTCGGCAAGATTCAGTACCACATGGACGAGCCGCTTGCCGACCCGTCCGCCGTGGCACTCTATTTCGTGTGCAACACGGCTTCCAAATATTTGAAGGTCGTGATGTCCGGCGAGGGCGCCGATGAAATTTTCGGCGGCTACAACATTTATAAAGAACCGCTCGCCGTACCGGCTTATGATAAGATCCCGTTCCCCATTCGTCGCTTTATCGGCAAAGTCGCTTCGCACCTGCCGAAGAAATCCGGCATCAACTTCCTTATCCGCCGCGGCAAAAAGCTCGAAGATCGCTTCATCGGCAACGCGTACATGTTCACTGAGGAAGAACGCAAGAAGCTCCTGAAAATTAAGACCGATGCACCGTCCCCGGCAGAAGTCGTAAAGCCGTTCTATGATCGCGTAAAGGATAAAGACCCGGTAACGAAAATGCAGTTCGTTGACCTTAACGCCTGGATGGTCGGCGATATTCTTCTGAAAGCGGATAAAATGAGCATGGCAAATTCCCTTGAGGTGCGCGTGCCGTTCCTCGACAAGAAGATTATGGAGCTTGCGGAGCGCATTCCGCTCAAGTACCGTGTAAACGACGAGAACACGAAGTTTGCGATGCGCAAGGCCGCTTTGCGCCGCATGCCCGAAAAGTGGGCCGGCAAAAAGAAGCTCGGCTTCCCCGTGCCGACGCGTGTGTGGCTCAAGGAAGACAAGTACTACAACATCGTAAAGGAGAAGTTCACGGGCGAAGTGGCACAGAAATACTTCAACACCGACATGCTCGTAAAACTGCTGGACGACCACAAAAACGGCAAGGCGGACAACAGCCGCCGCGTTTGGACAGTCTACACGTTCCTCGTGTGGTACGACCAGTTCTTTAACGATGATATTCTCAACGGCTATGCGGAGCACACAGATGCAAAGACCGCGTAAGTATTTGGAAGGAAAATGAAGATCATGAATACAGAAGCATTAAAAAAACAAGATTTTCTGCCGGTTCTGCTCGGCAGTGACATCAACGTATACGGCATGGCGCGTTCTTTCCACGAGGCTTACGGGTACAAAAGCGTAGCGGTCGGCAAGGGCATCCTTCCCGCCTGCACGCACAGCCACATTGTGGAAGTTTTAAAGGTAGAACCGCGCCTTGAAGAAGACGACGTGTTTGTCCGCACACTGACGGAATTTGCAAAGAACTTCTCCGGGCAGAGATTACTGCTCGTCCCCTGCGGCGACAACTACATCAAAATGCTTGTGCGCAACCAGACGAAACTGCGCGGCATTTATGAATTCGAGTGCATCAGCGAAGAGCTTTTAATGCGCCTTTCCATCAAGGAAAGCTTTTATCAGGTCTGCGAGGAGCATGGCTTCTCGTTCCCGAAGACAACAACCTGCACGTATGAGAACCACAAGAATCTTGAGCTGCCTTTCGACTTTCCGGTCATCATCAAGCCCTCGAACAGCGTGGCATATTGGAACTGCAAGTTCCCGCACAAAAAGAAGGTTTTCGTTGCAAACACCCGCGAGGAATTTGATGCGATTTTGGACGCCATCTACGGCTCCTCTTACAAAGATCACCTCATTTTGCAGGAATTCATCCCGGGTGACGATTCTAAAATGCGCGTGATGAACTGCTACTGCGGCAAGGATAAGAAAGTAAAGCTCATTGCACTCGGTAATGCCGTGCTTGAGGAACATTCCCCGGAGGGCATCGGCAGCTATGCGGCCATCATCAACGGCTACGACGAAAAGCTGAACGAGACGATGAAGAACTTCCTTGAGGGCATCGGTTACGTGGGCTTTGCAAACTTCGATATGAAGTACGACGAGCGTGACGGCAAATATAAGCTCTTCGAGATGAACTTGCGTCAGGGCCGCAGCAGCTATTTCGTAACGGCTGCGGGCTACAACATTGCAAAGTGGCTTGCGGACGACGTCATCTACAACAAGCCCATGGATCTCACCATTGCCACAAATAAAGTGTTGTACACAATCATCCCGACGAAGATCATCTTTGACTATTGCCCGGACACCGCCGTGAAAGCGGAAGCGAAAAAGCTCATCGACGAAGGTAAAGCGGTTAACTCGTATTATTACAAGAAAGACCGCAGCCTGATGCGCTGGCTGATGTTCCGCCGCAACCAGCACAACTACTTTGAAAAGTACAAGCGTTATTTCAACAACAAAGGACTGCGTGATTGATGAACAGTTTAGGCGTTATTGGCGGACTCGGCCCCATGGCGACAGCGTATTTATTAGAGCTTATCACCGACATGACCGATGCCCGCACCGATCAGGAGCATCTTGACGCGATCATATTTAATCGCCCGAGTGTGCCGGATCGGACCGCATACATTTTAGACCATACAAAGCCCTCCCCTGTGCCGCCGATGATCGACATCGCACAGAAATTGGAGGCGCTGGGCGTGTGCGCACTCGCTACCCCGTGCGTGACGGCACACAGCTTTCACGATGAACTGCAAAGCAGCGTACACATTCCGTTTATCCACATGGTGCGCGAAACGGCAGCATATCTAAAAGAAGCCGGCTGCAAAAAGCCCGGCATTATGGCGACAACCGGCACGGTGCGCATGGGCTTATTTCAAACCGCGCTGACCGAAGCGGGGCTTTCCTACGTTTTGCCGAACGACGAAATGCAGCAGAACGTAATGTCGCTCATTTACGACTGCGTAAAAGCAGGTGAACCGGCGGATATGGTAAAATTCCGCGCCGTTTCCGACGCTTTGCGCGCGGACGGCTGCGACGCTATTATTTTAGGCTGCACGGAGCTCTCCATCATTAAGCGCGATAACGAGCTTGGGCCCGGTTATCTCGATGCGCTGGAAGTGTTGGCACGCGCGTGCATTTTAGCGTGCGGCAAAAAACTTAAGCCGAAATATTCTTCCCTGATCCAACAATAAAAGCATAAGGAGGCGTTTTGTATGTGCGGCTTTGCCGGTTATATTCACAACTACGGAACGTTCGATAAAGAAGAAGTCATCCATAAAATGGCCGACCGCATCAAGCACCGCGGCCCGGATGATGCCCATTATTACATTGACGACGGCATTGCCCTCGGTTTCCGCCGCCTTTCCATCATCGACCTTGAGGGCGGCAGGCAGCCGATCTTAAACGAAGACGGCTCGCTCGTGCTGCTCTTTAACGGCGAAATTTACAACTATCAGGAGCTTCGCGAAGAGCTCATCAAAGCCGGACACGTCTTCACCACAAAGACAGACAGCGAAACGATTCTGCACGGATACGAGGAATACGGCAAAAAAATTCTTGACCGTCTGCGCGGCATGTTTGCTTTCATCATCTGGAACAAGAACACAAAAGAGCTCTTTGGGGCACGCGATATTTTCGGCATCAAGCCGTTCTATTACTACAAAAAGGGCAAGGAATTCATGTTCGGCAGCGAGATCAAAAGCTTTCTCTCTCACCCGAATTTTGAAAAAGAGCTCGACGAGGATATGATCCCGTTGTACCTTTCCTACGAGTACAGCCCGGACGAGCGCACAATTTTTAAAAATGTCTTCAAGCTGCCCGGCGCACACTGCTTCACCTACAAAAACGGCGAACTGAAAGTGGAGCGTTACTATAAGATCGAATACAAGATTGAAGACGACAAATCGCTTGAATACTGGGAGGACGCCATTACAAAGGAGTTCACGGAGTCCGTCTCCATGCACCAGATCGCCGATGTTGAGGTCGGCTGCTTCCTTTCCTCCGGCGTGGATTCCAGCTATGTTGTGAAAGAAATCTCCAAGGGTACGAAGAAGGTCAAGACATTCTCCGTCGGCTACGAGGAGGAAAAATACAGCGAGCTGCCGTATGCGCAGGACTTCTCCAATGTCATCGGCGTACCGAACATCGCGAATAAGGTTTCCGCAGATGAGTTCTTCGACGCGGTGCCGGAGATTCAGTATTACATGGACGAGCCGTTGCCGAACCCCTCGGAGATTCCGCTCTACTTCCTCGCCAAAAATGCCCGCCGCTATGTGAAGGTCGTGCTTTCCGGTGAAGGTGCGGACGAGCTGTTCGGCGGCTACCCGATGTATCTTGCAGGCGGACACTTTGACCGCTATTCGCATAAGGTACCGCGCCCGGTGCGTAAAGTCCTCGGCACGGTCGCAAAGCACTGCCCGAACTTCAAGGGCAAAAACTTCCTTGTGCGCGGCGCCATGGAGCCGTATCAGCGCTTTATGCGCGCAAACTACGTTTTCCAGAGCGCAGAGCGCCAAAAATTCTTGAAGCGTCCCATCGCGAGCAAGGTTCCGGAGGAATACAGCAAGCGCTATTTCGATGAAGTATCGAATCTCGACGAGCCGACTCAGCTTCAGTATGTGGACATGCACACGTGGATGATCTATGACATTTTACTGAAAGCCGACCGCATGAGTATGGCAAATTCCCTTGAACTGCGCGTGCCGTTCCTCGATAAAAAGATGCTGGAGCTTTCCACACGCATTCCTTCCCGCTACCGTGCAGCAAACGAAACGACGAAGATCGCCCTGCGCGGCGCGGCCATCAAGCAGCTTCCGGAGCGTACCGCGAACAAAAAGAAGCTCGGCTTCCCTGTTCCGCTGAACGATTGGCTGCGTGAGGATAAGTACTACAACAAGGTCAAGGCGGCGTTCCAGAGCGATATTGCGGAGAAATTCTTCGTGACAAGCGAGTTGATGAAGCTGCTCGATGACCACAAGAGCGACAAGGCGCTGAACATGCAGAAGATCTGGTCGTTCTATACGTTTATCCTTTGGTATGAGCAGTTCTTTGTGCTGAACTGAATATAGTCGAAAACAGCGTCAAATTACAGATTGGCGCTGTTTCTTTATGGAATCATTTTGTTTTGTTAACAACAGACAAGCAAATTTAAAAGAAAAACAAAAGCTTTATTCTTCCCTTTTTTGGGCGGGATAAGGCTTTTTCTTTTGCAGCTTTATCGTCTTGCACGGCGGTACGCGGCCGGTGTTTCGCCGGTGATGCGTTTAAACTGGCGGATGAAATGGTATGGGTCTGCATATCCGCTGTGCTCGGCAACTTCCGTGATGGGCAAGTCACTGCCGGAGAGCAATAAAGACTGTGCATAACGAATACGTGCTTCAATCAGGTCGCGCATGGGCGATGTACCAAAAACCGCGCGGTATAACGCATGCAGGTGCGAAGCGCTGACAGACGCAAGCGATGCCATTTGCGGCACAGTCCAGTGCTTTTCCGGATCAGAAAGCACCGTGTGACGCAGGTTCTGCATCTTTTCCCTATCTGCACGGCTGACCGTAGGCGAGTAGTTTTCTTCCGCTATGGCGCGGGAGAAACGCACAAGAAATTCTGTGGTGTATGCTTCCAACAAGTCCTCCCGAAACGGTTCATTGGAGAAAAATGCAGCTTCCGTTTTTCGGAAAAGGCCGGAGATAAACTCTGCCGCACGTGGGTAAAGCAGTGTATTTTCGGGAATACGATAACGCAAAAGCTGCACGCGAAAGTCAGGCGCAAAATGCGCCCAGTTGTGCGTGAGGTTACTGCTTGAGTGAAACCACTGTGGTTCATCCGGCGCATAGAAAATACACGCGCCGGGTCTTACTGTGACCTTTTCCCTGTTAATTTCGATCTCTACGCTGTTCATAAAGTGCAAAAACGTGTAAGTTTCAATGCCTGTTGGGCGCACAAGCGTAAACCCGGCCTTTTCCGGCCAATCGTGGCGAATATCTGTAATCTCCATTTTGACGCCCCCTTTGCTTTATATTATACGCAAAAACTCCCCGTATCGCAATAGAATAAGTCAATTTTTGTGCATGATACGACATTGTATTTTGCATAGTAATTGCGTACAATGAAACCGTAATCAAAGAAAGCGCGGCAGAAATTGAGATTTGCCGGCTTTTCGGGGAAAGGATGTACGAAAAATGAGTAATATACCGAGAAAAGAATATCCGCGCCCGCAGTTTGTGCGCGAAAACTGGATGAACCTGAACGGCACATGGGCGTTTGAGATCGATAACGGCCGCAGCGGTGAGGCGCGCGGCTTACAGAAGGTCGGCACAGCGCTCAGCGGGGAGATCACCGTGCCGTTCTGCCCGGAAAGCGAACTTTCCGGTGTGCAGCACACCGATTTCATGTATGGCGTGTGGTATAAGCGCACTGTAACGGTCACAGAAAAACAGCTGAAGGGCCGCGCCGTGCTGCATTTCGGCGCTGTGGATTATTGCGCAAAAGTTTTTGTAAACGGCGAACTTGCCGGCACACACAAGGGCGGCTATGTTTCGTTTGAGTTTGACGTGACCGCACTTTTAAAAGCGGGCGAAAATGAAATTGCCGTTTACGCCGAAGATAATACGCGCGACCGCCTCATCCCGAGCGGCAAGCAGAGCGAGCAATATAACTCATACGGCTGCTTCTACACGCGCACCACGGGCATTTGGCAGACCGTATGGCTGGAGTTCACCCCGAAGGCTTATATTTCCCGCGTGCAGTATTATCCGAACATCACCGCTGGCACGGTAACGGTGACTGCAGAGCTGGTCGGTACGGCAAACCTCACAGCAACGGCTTCGTTTGAAGGCAAAGAAATGGGCAGCTACACAGCTGAAAACGCCTGCGGCACGCACACATTTACGATAAAGCTGAGCGAAAAGCATCTGTGGGATGTCGGCTGCGGCAATCTGTATGACGTTGCATTCGCTTTCGGTGAAGATAACGTCACGAGTTATTTCGGTCTGCGCGAAGTGCGCCTGGACGGCCACAAGTTCCGCATCAACGGCCGCTCTGTTTTCCAGCGTCTGGTGCTCGACCAAGGCTTCTATCCGGATGGCATCTACACTGCGCCGAGCGACGAAGCGCTTGAAAACGACATTAAGCTCTCCCTTGCCGTCGGTTTCAACGGTGCCAGACTGCATGAGAAGATTTTTGAAGAGCGCTTCCTCTACTACGCAGACCGCTTAGGCTACATCGTTTGGGGCGAATTCCCGAACTGGGGTCTCGATTCCTCCTATGCCGATTCCGTTTACGGCATTTTGCCGGAGTGGACGGAAGAGATCCGCCGCGATTTTAACCACCCGGCTATTGTCGGCTGGTGTCCGTACAACGAGACATGGGATACTGACGGCAGGAAACAGTTTGACGACGCACTCGACATCGTTTACAGAGCAACGAAAGCGCTTGACCCTACCCGTCCGTGCATTGATACGAGCGGCAACTATCATGTGGCAACTGATATTTTCTGCGTGCACGATTACGAGCAGAACCCGGAGATCTTTAAGGAACACTATGACAAGCTGATGACCGAGGGCACACTGTTTGACAACCACGCGCACCGCCAGACCTACAAGGGCGAAGCGACGTTCGTCAGCGAATACGGCGGCATTCAGTGGAGTCAGGACGAGAACGGCTGGGGCTACGGCACCGGTCCGAAGACCGAAGAGGAATTCCTCACGCGCTTTAAGGGCCTTACAGACGCATTGCTTGATAACAGTGAAATGTTCGGTCTTTGCTACACGCAGCTGACCGACGTGGAGCAGGAACAGAACGGCCTTTACACCTATCAGAGAAAGCCGAAGTTTGATCCCGCGTTCTTCCACGGCGTTTTGAGTCGCAAAGCCGCGATCGAAGACTAACAGATACGTTTGGTGCCCGCAGTTTTTCCGCTGCGGGCACTTTTTTATCAAAATACAGGAATTTTGTTGATTTTCGTCATACGTACGTCACAAATGCATAGTATTTTATATAATAGAGTAATTTTGGGCAGCAAGCTTCTGCTGCCGGATCCTGTTCTGAGGAGCGTATTTATGCCGCAAAATCACTTTAGAGAACCGAAAAACCGACGTGAACATCTTCTCTCTTCCCTACCAATCGTCTTGCCGGTGGCAGCCGTGACGATATCCGCCGCCGCGTTTGGTCTGCTGTTCCTGCAAGGGGATCTAGTGGAGCGCGCGGAGGAAACCGTTACATACACCGCAACGATTGGCGCAGATGACGAGCAGGTGGAAATGTACGCCTACAATGCGGGCAACGATGAAGTCGAGGAAGCCGAAGAAGAAGCTTCGGAAATGAATGCCGCGTCTTCCTATGCCGCGAAAGAGCGCATTTTGCCGGCTGGCGAAGTAGAAGACACCGCAGAGCTTGTAGATGCATACAGCTCTGTGCCATTATTTGTTTCAAGCAGCAATCTTGCGGAGCAAGGCGTGCAGACACGGCTTGAGCTGCTTGAAGATTATTTTCCAAACGGCATGTACTGGAACCATATCGGTGTGGACACAAGCGAAATGACGGCAGACGAAATTGCCATGTGCGTTACAGACACGCCGTGCAACCATTCTGTTTATGGTTATGGAAACTGCAACATTTATAATGGACTGATGGATGATTTCTTCCCACAATACGGAGACGAAATGCAATGCCTCGGCTACGCTTCCATCATCAGCGACCTGCTGTTCGGCTACGATGCACCGATCACGGAGTTTTACGACTTTGACGAGTTGCGCATCGGCGATCACATCCGCATGGGTTGGTATGAGCACTCGATGATCGTGACGGACATCGACTGGGATACCGATACCATCACCGTGACGGAAGTAAATGCAGATTACGAAAACTGCCAGATCTCCTGGGGCCGACAAATCACCCGCAGCGAGCTTCTCGGCATGGAAGGCGACCTTACCTATTACACGCGCTACGCAAATTGAAAATCGGTTATTCTGCGCCTCGGCAAGATTTTGATGTCTTGTCGGGGCACATTTTATATTTTCCAAAAGTTATACGATACAAAAACACCCCGAACGACGCAAAATCGTTCGGGGTGTGCTGATTCAGAGAATCAATTATTTAACCATGTTGGCAACTTCGCTTGCGAAATCGTCGTTTCTCTTCTCGAGGCCTTCGCCCTTCTCGAAGCGAACGAAATCCGTAACCTTCATCGTGCCGCCGGCCTTCTTTGCTTCCTCAGCAATGTACTGCTCAACGGAGAGGTCGCCGTTCTTAACGAACGCCTGCTGCAGGAGGCAGTTGTTCTCATAGAACTTGCCGATTCTGCCGGTAACCATCTTCTCGATGATGTTCTGCGGCTTCTTGGAGTTCTTCGGATCGTTCTGGATCTGAGCCATGAGGATTTCTTTTTCCTTATCGAGTGCTTCAGCCGGAACCGTGGACTTATCGAGATAAGCCGGATTCAGAGCGGCAATCTGCATTGCGACGTCCTTGCCGCACTCGTTGAGAACTTCTGCCGGAACATTCTCGGTCTCAAAACGAACGAGAACGCCGATTCTGCCGCCGCCGTGTACATAAGCAACGCAGTCGCCCTCGTAACGGACAAAGCGACGGATCTTGATGTTCTCGCCGATGGTGAGAATCTTATCCTTCAGCATAGCATCAACAGTCATATCGGAGCCGTGTGCCTTAGCTGCAAGGAGAGCTTCAACGTCTGCCGGGTTCTCATAGATAACAGTCTCGGCACAGGTCTTAACGAAATCGATGAACTGAGCATTCTTCGCAACGAAGTCGGTCTCAGCGTTGACTTCGATCACAACGCCAACCTTACCGCACTCGCTGACCATAGCGTATGCAACACCCTCAGCTGCAATACGGCTTGCCTTCTTAACGGAAGCTGCAAGACCCTTCTCGCGGAGAATCTCGGTTGCCTTCTCTACATCGCCCTCAGCCTCTGTGAGAGCCTTTTTGCAATCCATCATGCCGCAGCCTGTCTTAGCGCGCAGATCTGCAACGTCCTTAGCTGTGAAATTCATTTCAAATCACCATTCCTTGTAGAATCTTAAACTCTATATCAAACGAAAGGAATTATTAACCGAAATTAAATTATTCCTCGGTCTCTGCAGCAGCTTCTTCGGTCTCCTCAGCAGCAGCGCCCATACGACCCTCGCGGCCTTCGATGATAGCGTTAGCCATAGCACCTGCGATGAGCTTAACAGCGCGGATAGCGTCGTCGTTGCCCGGGATAACGTAGTCAATCTCGTCCGGATCGCAGTTGGTATCTACGATTGCAACGATCGGAATACCGAGCTTCTTCGCTTCGGAAACAGCGATTCTTTCCTTTCTCGGGTCAACAATGAACAGTGCGCCCGGGAACTCCTTCATGTCCTTGATGCCGCCAAGATACTTTTCGAGCTTTTCGATCTCGAGCTCGAACTTGCTGACTTCCTTCTTCGGGAGCAGCTCGAAGGTGCCGTCTTCCTGCATCTTGCGCAGCTGTGCAAGTCTCTGGATTCTGCGGCGGATGGTCGTGAAGTTGGTGAGCATGCCGCCCAGCCAACGAGCGTTTACATAGTAAGCGCCTGCGCGGAGAGCCTCTTCCTTAACGGACTCCTGAGCCTGCTTCTTTGTGCCTACGAAGAGAACGCTCTTGCCTTCCATGGAAAGGTCACGAACGAAGTTGTAAGCCTCTTCGAGCTTCTTAACGGTCTTCTGCAGGTCGATGATGTAGATACCGTTTCTCTCCGTGAAGATGTACTGTGCCATCTTCGGGTTCCATCTTCTTGTCTGGTGACCGAAGTGAACACCGGCCTCCAGAAGCTGCTTCATTGATACGACTGCCATTTGAAAATACCTCCTTGGTTTTTCCTCCGCCGGGCTGATATTTTCGGGGAAAACCGCTTTCGCGGCACCAATCCGAGAGCCTCGGCGTGCGTTTTTGCTTGCAGAATCTGCAAATCGCTGAATTATTATAGCACAACATGCCGGGTAAAGCAAGTGTTTTCTATCCGTTTTCAAAGAAATTTTGTAAGAAGCTGCGCTTCGGTGTCCGCTTTACGGGAATGTGATCGACCAGCACCGCTTCCTCCCCAATGGTCTTCACAGCGCTCCATGGGATCACACAGTCATTCTCTCTGCCAAACAATCCGAAAAAGCGCGGACGGCCGTACACCACAATCGCCGTCAATGCCGCCTGCTGTGTATCAAATTCAATATCGCCGAGATACCCGATGCGCGAGCCATCCAAAACACTGATAACCTCTCGCCCATGCATTTCTCCGATGCGTTCTAACATATCGCTCCCCCGTTTCGCCGTATTTTTCCGATACAGCGTATGCACAGTAGGGATACGTTATGCATTTGCATTCTTTAAGTTAATTTGCATTTTTCGGCTGGCGATTTTTCTCCAGTCTGCTTCGCTATGCCCTTTTTCAGTCTCGCAAATTTTGCGAGACTTTTTTCGTTTCAGCTATTGACTTTTGTTTGCAGGACTCCTACATACCGTCTACCCAAAACTGTAAGCGCAGTACGCATCTATCGAGATGAAAACCTTTTCTCCGTCTGTCCAAGGTGCAATGTCTGCATAGAGCGAGAATACCAAGGGTACTGCCATCGATGTGGGCAATACCTTGATTGGTCAAAATTAGAGGAGGCAGAGGAAATCTTCATAGGATGGAGTAGCTTTGAGGACGATGACTAACCTTCTCGCTACGCCACATCATTATGATGTACGCCACCAGCACACCGATCCATCCGCCCATCGTATTACCGAACACATCATCGAACTCTGCGATGCCAAGTCCCGTAATATACTGAGTCGTTTCGATTGCCACAGACATCACGAAGGGAATCAGCAACACCCACCTTTTCTGAAACCATCTATACAGCCCCGTTCCAAGCGGAATGAACAGCCAGATGTTATTGATAACCCCCACCCTCACGGATTGCTCTTTCAAGAACTTCCCTGCATAGGAAAAGAGGACAAAGTTCGTTTTTGCATCCCCTGACTCACGGAACATCAGTGTTTCATAAAGAATGAACGCTACATAAACAATCGTCAATACTACGCTTAAACTCTTCGGAAGAACAATCATCAGCAAACAGACAACGCAGCCAAAAACAACAACCATGCATGGGAAGCCATTCAGAAGGTTGTCCACACACAGCATCACGTTGCTGTTTCTGTCAAGCAGAAGATTCACCTTTCCGCTGCGCTTGATGCCATACTGTCCTTTAGACAATGCCTTTGGATTACCATCCGCATCAAAATACATATCCGTATCTGCTGTTCCATCTCTATGATAGGTACGTTTGAGGATGGTATAGCCTTCATTGGTAGAGGCGGGGTTGCCGTCTGCGTCAAGATAGGTGATCTGGCCGATGTATCCTTGCTCGTTGCGCTTGTATGACTCGCCATACTGACCAAGCAAAGACCTTACAGGATTCCCTTCTGTGTCAAAATACTGCTCCCCGACAACGTTACCATCCATATCACGCTGATATGTCTTAATCGCATATCCAGATGATGTACTCGCTGCATGATCATCTTCATCGAGAAAGGTCAAACTAGTGCTCTGACCCTCGGAGTTATACTCACGATGAAGTCCATAGTATTCACCGGAGCACTGTACCTGCTGTCCGTTCAAATCGTAGTAGAAATCATCGGAAGCCCTGCCATCAACCTGCGTTCTGACAATAGTAGAGTATCCATCACTGAGTTTTATTGGATTACTCTCTGCGTCAAGATATGTGATTACCATACTCGTTTCATCATATTCATATGATAACCCGTAATAATCGTCATATCTTGCCACTGGGTCTCCGTTTGCATCAAGATAACATTCCTCTACAACTCGGCCGCTATCATCACGCATTCTACACACGGTCGCATAGCCCATATCAATGGCATCTGTGATTGCACCATCAGGATTCACATAACTTGTACTGGTCACGCTTCCATCTACGGTTTCTCGGATACTCAGCTCTGAGGAAGTGTATCCTGCATCGTGGTCAACATCCGCATCAGGCAACAACGCCAAGATAGACAGAAGAACCACAGATGCAATCAGCAGGATTCCGCATCCTCGTTTCAGGTTTGCACTCAAACTCCGTAGCCTCTGCTCTTGATAGTCTCCACAACCCGAGACACATACTTCTGGCAGATATCGTGGTCGGGAGCCTCCACCATCACACGCACGACCGGTTCAGTGCCGGACTCACGGACAAGGATACGGCCAGTGTCACCCAGTGCCTCGGCTACGGCCTTGACTGCTGCCTGCACTGCTTCATCATCCTGTGCGGCTTTCTTGTCGGTGACGCGAACGTTCTCCAGAACCTGCGGGTAGATTTTCAAAGGCTCAGCCAGCTTGCTCATGGGCAGTTTCTTAGCAAGCATAACTTCCATCATCTTCAGGCTGGTCAGGATGCCGTCACCGGTGCTGGCGTACTTGCTGAAGATAATATGACCACTCTGCTCACCGCCGATACGGCAGCCGTTCTTAGCCATATACTCATAGACGTACTTGTCACCCACTGCAGTCTTGGCGTAGCCAATGCCCTTTTCATCAAAAGCCTTATACAGGCCAAAGTTGGACATGACCGTAGTAACGACGGTATTGGTCAACAGCTTACCACGCTCCTTCATGTAGCAGCCGTAGATGTACAGGATGTGGTCGCCAGTGATGACATTACCCTTTTCATCCACACACAGGCAACGGTCAGCATCGCCGTCATAGGCAAAACCGATGTCCAGCCCCTTCTCTACCACGAACTTCTGCAGACCCTCAATGTGGGTAGAACCAGCATTGTTGTTGATGTTCAGACCGTTGGGCTGTGCATTGATGACGTAGGTATCTGCTCCCAGAGCATCGAACACAGACTTAGCGATATTCCAGGAACTGCCGTTGGCGCAGTCCAGACCGACCTTGACACCCTTAAAGGAGTAGATACCGAGGCTGATCAGATAGCCCATGTAGCGGTTACGGCCTGCAACGTAGTCCACAGTACAGCCGATATGCTCACGATGGGCAAAGGGCAGCTCCGGCCAGTCCTTGTCGAACACATGGAGCTTTCCGTCGATGTAGTCCTCAACTAGCAGCAGGATTTCTTCGGGCATCTTTTCGCCGTAGCAGTCGATCAGCTTAATGCCATTGTCGTAGTACGGATTGTGGCTGGCGGAGATCATGATGCCGCAGTCAAAGTCATCCACACGAGCGATGTAAGCTACAGACGGCGTGGTAGTAACGTGGAGCAGATAAGCATCTGCACCGGAAGCCGTCAGGCCAGCCACCAGACTATATTCAAACATATAGGAGCTGCGGCGGGTATCCTTACCAATGACGATACGAGCAGGATCGGTGTCACCATTGCGCTCACGGAGCATATTATAATACCAGCCCAAAAAACGACCAACCTTGTAGGCATGATCTGCAGTCAGAGTTATTCCAGCCTCACCACGGAAGCCATCAGTTCCAAAATACTTTCCCATTATAGTTTTTTCCTTATCCAAAGAGTGATTTAACGAATATATGCTTTAGCCGGATTATAATCCGTTGCCTGTTGCTCACCACGGAGAGGTAGCATATTTGAGCAGCACAGCCATGTGACTCAGTACATGGCTGCTGTGTAGAATCAGTATTTCCTCCACACCATTTTATTAACGACGTTTACATACCCCTGAATGATGCGAACCACCTTCATGGACACAGTCTCGTCCACATAGTCGGGGCAGGGCTTGCCCAGAACACCCTTCTGCTTCATTTCGATCGCCATATCGGTGGCGTTGAGAAGTTCCTGAGTGGTAATACCAGCCAAAATGAAGTCACCGGCTTCCAGCGCCTCAGGACGTTCCGTACTGGTACGGATGCACACGGCGGCGATGGGATGACCAATGGACAGATAGAAACTGCTCTCCTCGGGCAAGGTGCCGGAGTCGGAGACGATTGCCAAAGCGTTCATTTGCAGCTTGTTGTAGTCGTTGAAGCCCAGCGGCTCATTGACTCGGACACGAGGGTCGAGTTTGAAGCCGCTCTTTTCCAGACGGTGCTTGCTTCTGGGATGGCAAGAGTACAAGATGGGCATATCATACTTCTCTGCCAGTGCGTTGATGGCGGTGAACAGGCTCAGGAAGTTCTTTTCAAAGTCGATGTTCTCCTCCCGGTGGGCAGACAGCAGAATATACTTGTCCTTTTCCAGTCCCAGACGCTTCAACACATCGCTTTTCTGGATCTTCTCCAGATTCATGTGCAGGACTTCCGCCATGGGAGAACCGGTCTGGTAGGTACGTTCCTTGGGCAGGCCGGTATCTGCCAGATACTTCCGGGCAAACTCGGAGTAGCACATATTTACGTCAGAGATTACGTCCACGATGCGGCGGTTGGTCTCCTCGGGCAGACACTCATCCTTGCAGCGGTTGCCTGCCTCCATGTGAAACAGCGGGATGTGCAGCCGCTTGGCACTGATGGCGGACAGGCAGGAGTTGGTATCGCCCAGCACCAGATATCCCTCCGGCTGCAACTCGGACAGAAGCTCATAGCTGCGACCCAGAATGTTACCGCAGGTCACACCCAGATTCTCGCCCACCACAGGAACCAGAATGTCAGGGCCGTATTCCCCGAAGGTGTTTTTCAGTTCAAAATCTTCCCAGAAAACAGTGGAAAGGTTTCTGTCCCAGTTCTGATTGTAGTAGACCACGCAGCAGTCGAAATATTCCCGGCAGCGCTTGATAACCGCAGCCAGTCGGATGATTTCCGGACGGGTGCCGCAGCCAATCATGACCTTCGTGCGTCCGTCGTTTTTCCATGTAAAATTGTGTTCCATATCATTCTCCTATTGACAACCAGTATCTTCTTTTACACCGGCTCGAAGAAGGTGTCCGGGTGGTTCGGGTTGAAAATTTCGTTGCAGGTCATCACCGTCACCAGATTCTCCGTTTCCGACAGGTTGATAATGTTGTGCGTCCAGCCGGGAATCATGTAGACAGCCTCAATCTTATCCCCGGAAACCTCAAACTCCACCGTTTCTCCGGTGTTGATGTTCCGTTCTTGGATCAGGCCGTGGCCAGCGACCACGATAAACAGTTCCCACTTGGAGTTGTGCCAGTGCTGTCCCTTGGTGATGCCCGGACGGCTGATGTTGATGCTCACCTGCCCGCAATCGGCAGTGTGTACCAGCTCTGTAAAGGAACCACGGTTGTCCACGTTCATTTTCAGAGCGTACTTAAATTTGTCTGTGGGCAGATAGGTCAGGTACAGGGAGTACAGCTTCTTGGCAAAAGAGCCATCCGGCATTTTCGGCATCATGAGCGTAGTCGGCTGTGCCTTGAACTCTTGCAGCAAGTCCACAATTTCTCCCAGCGTGACCTTGTGGGTCACGGGAACACAGCAGTAGCGACCGTCTGCTCTCAGAACAGTCTCCACGCCTTCAAACTCGCAGTGCTGCTCCTTGCCTTCCAGCAGGTCAAACATTCCTTCCACAAGATCGTCGATGTACAGCAACTCCAGCTCGGTGCTGCGGTCGTTGACGGTGAAGGGTTCGTCATTGGCAACTGCCCAGCAGAAGGTGCTGACAGCACTGTTGTACTTGGGGCGGCTGTGTCCCATCAGGTTCACGAAACGGTAGACGGCAACCTTTGCACCGGTCTCCTGAGCATATTGGAAGAACAACTCCTCGCCAGCCTTCTTGCTGCGTCCGTACTCGCTGTTGCCGAAACGACCAGCCAGCGTGGCTTGAATGGAAGAAGACAGCATGATGGTTGCCTTGTTGTTGTGCTTTTTCAGGCAGTTCAGTAGATCAGATGCAAAGCCGAAGTTTCCCTTCATGAAGTCTTCCGGGTTCTCCGGGCGATTCACGCCTGCCAGATTGAATACGAAGTCTGCTTTCTGGCAGTACTCGTCCAGCTCCGCCGGGGTGGAATCCAGATCATACTCGTAGATTTCTTTAATATCCAATGCCGGGCGAGTCTTGTTCTTCCCATCCCGGATGTTTTTCAGGTTGTTGCACAGGGCGGTTCCTACCATGCCCTTGGCACCTGTGACTAGAATGTTCATCCTTTCACCTCTTTAATGCACAGCCGTGCAGTCTGAGATGTCTGCACCATCTGACACGGTTGCGTTATTGCAAATAGTACAGTTACTGCCAATGCGCACACGTTTGCCGACTTTCGCATATGTGCGCACGACGGAATTCGTATAGATCAAAGCAAAGTCATCGACCGAGCAATCGTGGTGAACCTCAACACCCGGGTTCAACAGAACGCCATTTCCGACTGTGGATCCGTTTTGAACAACAGAGTCATTCAAAAGGACACAGCCCCAGCCCATTTTTGCATACGGACTGACATACGCACTCGAATGGATCAAATTCGGGAAAGCATATCCTATCTTCTCCGCCGTATCATAAATGCGTTCACGTACAGCATTATTGCCAATTGTGACGACCAGCAACTTGTATGTGTCAAAAAGCTTCGGTAGGTCAGAAACTCGCCCGATAACCTTCACACCGCATATTTCTGTACCAACTTCCACGCCGTCATCGACGAAAGCGCAGTCGTATTTCTGTATAGCCAATTCGGACGCCACGCGCCCAAAGCCGCCGGCACCAATCAGCAGCAATCTTTCTTTAGACATTCGGGATGCCTTTCAGTTCGTTCTGGACATATTCCGTGGTCAGGATTTTCTTCACAGTGCCCTCGACATCCAGACGAGTGGTGTTGTGGCTGGTGTAGGACTCGTCCGCCATGGTATGTACTTCGCCCTTGACCACGAACTTGTCGTAGTTCAGGTCCCGGTTATCGGCGGCTACGCGGAAGTAATGGCCCATATCCTGACTGCGCAGACGCTCCTCACGGGTCATCAAGGTCTCGAACAGCTTCTCGCCGTGACGAGTGCCGATGATATTCGTGCCGGTATCACCAAACAACTGCTGGACAGCCTTGGCAAGATCCCCGATGGTGGAAGCGTCAGCCTTCTGGATGAACAGATCGCCGGGGTTGGCGTGCTGGAAGGCAAACATAACCAGATCCACAGCTTCGTCCAGATTCATTAGGAAGCGGGTCATGTTGGGGTCAGTGATGGTGATGGGGCTGCCAGCCTTGATCTGGTCAATGAACAGCGGAATGACAGAACCACGGCTGCACATGACATTGCCGTAACGGGTGCAGCAGATGGTGGTGCCGCCACGCTCAGCGGCCACACGGGCGTTGGCGTAGATGACGTGCTCCATCATGGCCTTGGAGATGCCCATAGCGTTAATGGGGTAAGCTGCCTTATCGGTGGACAGGCAGACAACACGCTTGACACCGGCATCAATGGCGGCATGCAGGACGTTATCCGTACCGATGATGTTGGTCTGAACGGCCTGCATGGGGAAGAACTCGCAGGAAGGAACCTGCTTCAGAGCAGCAGCATGGAAGATGTAGTCAACACCGGGCATTGCGTCACGGATGGACTGAGGATTGCGGACATCACCGATGTAGAACTTAACCTTCTTGGCATTCTCCGGATGCTTGGCCTGAAGCTCATGACGCATATCGTCCTGCTTCTTTTCATCACGGGAGAAGATACGAATCTCCTTCAGGTCAGAATCCAAGAAGTGCTTCAGAACGGTAGAACCAAAAGAACCAGTACCACCAGTGATCATAAGGGTTGCGTTATCAAATGCAGACATTTTTATTTTCCTCCAAAATATCCGCAATCCGCTCACAGGCATGTCCATCGCCATACGGATTGCTTGCCTTGCTCATTGCCTCATACTCATCCTTATCAGACAGCAGACGGCTGAACTCTTTATAAATCGTTTCTTCTTCCGTGCCAACCAACTTCAGCGTACCTGCTGCGATACCTTCCGGACGCTCCGTGGTATCACGCATCACCAGAACAGGCTTCCCCAGAGAAGGGGCTTCCTCCTGGATTCCACCAGAATCCGTCAGAATCAAGTAGCTGCGGCTCAGGAAATTGTGGAAGTCCAGAACATCCAGCGGTTCAATGATATGGATACGATCATCGTCACCCAAATACTCATTGGCGATTTCACGCACAACGGGATTCATGTGAATTGGATAAATGGCCTTCACATCCGGATGTTCATCCAGCACACGACGGATTGCCTTAAACATATGACGCATCGGCTCACCGAGATTCTCACGGCGATGGGCAGTAATCATGATCAGACGACTGTCCTTTGCCCATTCCAGTTCAGGGTGCGTATAGTTTTCCCGCACGGTGGTCTTCAAAGCATCAATAGCCGTGTTTCCGGTAACATAGATGCTGGCTGGATCTTTGCCTTCTTTCAGCAGATTCTGCTTAGAAAGCTCTGTAGGAGCAAAGTTAAATTTACTGATAATGGAAACCGCCTGACGGTTGAACTCCTCCGGATACGGGCTATAGATGTTATAGGTACGCAGACCAGCCTCCACATGACCAACTGGAATCTGTAAGTAAAAGCAAGCAAGCGCTGTCACAAAAGTCGTAGATGTGTCACCGTGTACCAGCACCACATCAGGCTTTTCTTTTTCCAGCACTTCCTTGATGCAGTTTAAAATATTGGTGGTCACATCGAACAGCGTCTGTTTGTCCTTCATGATGGACAAATCATAATCCGGAGTAACATTAAATGCTTCAAGAACCATATCCAACATCTGACGGTGTTGACCGGTCACGCAAACGGTCGTCTGCAGCTCTTCGCGTTTCTTCAGTTCATTAACAAGTGGACACATTTTAATTGCTTCCGGTCGTGTGCCGAAAACAAGCATTACTTTTTTCATGTTTTATCTCCAAAGGAAAGTGCTGTGCAGAATTGATCTGCCTTTTCAGCACAGCACTAATCATTATATTTTAAATGTGATACACACCCGGCAAATCAATGATGTTGTGGCAGTCCAGAACAACCTTGCCAGCCAGTTTGTCCACATTCTCACGGATCTCGGTATGCTTGACCATGACAACGACCATATCGACATCTGCGAGGAAAGCGTCAAGATCGTGGTACTGGTTCTTGACCACATCCTTGGTAATAAACGGATCATACACCTTCAGGCCAGTTGCCAGATGACGCTCCTGGCTCTCCAACAGCTGCAGCGTCGGAGACTCGCGCATATCGTCAACATTTTCCTTATAGGTCAGTCCGTAGAGACCAACACGGCTCACATCGGTCAGGCCCTGTTCCTTCATAATCTCGTAGATGCGATTCAGCACGAAGTCAGGCATGCCATCGTTGGTCTTCATGGACTCATCAATGACCTTTGCCAGAGAAGGATAGTCGCCAACGAGGAACCACGGATCAACGCTGATGCAATGACCACCGACACCGGGACCCGGCTGCAGGATGTTTACGCGAGGATGCATATTGCAAATCTTGATGATCTCATACACATCCATGTTGTCATGACGGCAGATTTTTGCCAACTCGTTTGCAAAGGCGATATTGACAGCACGGAAAGTGTTCTCAACGACCTTGGTCATCTCGGCAGTACGGATGTCGGTAACAACAATCTCGCCCTGGCAGAAAGAAGAATAGAACTTCTTTACCTTTTCACCGATAGCCTTGTCATCTGCACCGATGGTACGGTTGTTGTGCAACAGTTCATAGACCATGTTGCCGGGAATGATGCGCTCCGGAGCATGGACAAGGTTAATATCCTCACCGATCTTAAAGCCATTTGCCTCAATCACAGGACGGACATACTTGTCAATGGTTCCGGGAGAAACAGTAGACTCAACGACAACCGTTGCGCCCTTTGGGCAGACACGCATGACATTCTTCACAGCCTCAACAACGTAGCAGGCATCAACCTTCTTGCTGAACTTGTCATACGGAGTAGGAACGGACACAATGTAGGTGTCAGTAACCTGATACTCGGTAGTGAACTTCACACCGGCTGCCAGAGCATTCTGGAACAGCTCATCCAGACCCTTTTCTTTAAAAGTGGTCTTGCCCGCATTCAGGGTTGCCACCAGTTCCTTATTGTAATCCGTACCGATAACCTCCACACCGTGGGAAGCCATCATCAAAGCAGTAGGCAGACCAATGTAACCTAAACCAATTACGTTAACCATTTTTACTCTCCTTTGTTTTTACTTCATTCTTATAGATATCCGAAAAATTCACTAATGCAAATCTTTCAGGAATCTTCCGTATTTCATCAATCAAGTGTGCTATGTTCATAACACGACATTCATCTGCTAGCTTGGGATGACAGATCAAGCAAACATAGCCATCTTGTTCATCCATCCCGTACTTTCTGTAAATGTATTCCAAGTCCTCCATGACACGGAGATAATAACGAGTATCCAATGAAACATATCTGTAATCTCTCAGTCTATGATACTGTTTCATTACTGCATTCTGCTTTTTAGGAGGACAATCACTCTTTACATATTCACCAAGAACCTTGTTTGGTGGCAATCCTAGTTCACTACGACGTTTGCCGATAACCTGCATTATCCGCGGTCTTACTGTTGCAACTGGAACCTCAAAAATTGTTTGACTCGTTTGGTTTGAATTGCAAGAGATACCTTTATCCGGGTCAATCCACCAGTTTAGTTCTGCGGGTACCTTTGTGAAATCATAGGCATTTGCTTCATTTGTATACATGTGTGGAACCACAGAGGAATCTATTCGAATTCCATTCTTGATTAATGTGCTGAACAACGCCCGCTCTGGTTGAACTGAAAATCCTCCTGCTCGATACGCCACACATTTATAATCGCTGTTATATGTTCTGCAGGTATTCTCCAGATAAGAAATCCCGTCCCGAATAATCTGGCTTGCCTTTCCCCCATTACCAAACCCGAATTCATGTAAACGATATCCTTTATTGCTCAGAACAATCTGTCCATCCTTCTTTTCTGCGTACAACCAACTCGGATGGAGATGCAATTGAACATCTTGATTATTCAAGACCATACTTTGCAATTGCAAAGTAAAGTCCTCACAATATTTTTCATTTCCCAACCGATGATGCGCATCCACCGAACAGACGTCGGCAAAGAAAGTTCCACTTACGCCTTTTTCGGATAATGTTCTAATCAAGTTATCTGTAGGAGCAAACAGGATTTCCTTATATGGCGCATTATTTTTTCCAAGGAAAAGCTCATAATCAAATGTAATGCATACATTAAGCACGATATCACCTCATTCTATTCTTCATTTCTTTTGAGCTATCATATGAAAAGCCCCCTGCACTACCTGTTGGATTGTGCTCTTGTATGCCAACATGGAAACTGCAAAAAGTAAAACTGTAATAATTAGATACCCTGGTTGTTCAACAGCCGTCACCGTAGCAGCAACTATCAATAGCACACACATCAAATACAGTTTGATCTTACTAAATGTAAGTTTTATTAAGCCTTGCGTCTTTACCATTCGATAGACTAGAACAATAAAATAACTTATCATTGTTCCGTATGCCGCACCATCTATTCCCATTTCCTTAATTAGAATTAAATTAAGGATTACATTTGCAATCATCGAAATAATATTAGACTTTAGATGAAGATCTGATCTTTTACTGGCTGTAAACTGCGCACCTAAAAAAAGTGAAAGTGTCGAGAAAATCGTTGAGACCGTAAGAAGCGGAGTCATTGTCCATGCTGCAAAAAAATCCTTTGCGAAAAAAAGATGACCTAGGATTTTTGAGATTAATATCATGAAGTATGCCATTCCAAGACCAACACAAAAGAGTTTTTCAAAAATCGATGATGTAAACTCTCCAATATCCGAGTCGTCCTTATTTCTAACGGCAGTTATCTGCCATGCATTAATAAAGAAGGTCATAACAACAGAAATGACCGTAGGAAATTTATGAGCAACGCTGTATAATCCATTAGCCTCAGCTCCACACATATACAACAGCATATATCTGTCTATCGAGGTCATAATCCACCATGCAACAGAAGCGGGAATTAAAGGTAGGCTATACCGCAGCATTTCTCTCAGAAGCGGCATATCCATGAAATTCAATGAGATATCCGACCGAAGGCCTCCCGCAGCGATCATATACACACATGAGAATATATGTGCCAACAGTAAACTGAGCAAGTATCCTTCTACACCTAATTTCACAAACAGCAAAAAGACCACATTAGCAGCAGAAAAGACAAATGTATAGATAATACCTTGAATTGCGAAGATGTTGCTTTTTCCAACGCCTTTTAAATAGCATGACAGAACAGACGATATACTATTGAAAACATAAATAGCAAAGAAATACCACCAGTATGCCGTCAGAACAGGAAGAATACAATTAATAAGCGGGTAAAAGAGTAGCAACAAAATAGGAGAAGCGATTGTTACCAATAAGCAGTCTGATATAACAGCTTCCTTCCTAATACCACTCTCCATTGCATACCGAAAAGCCGCATCCTGCAAAGATAGAGTAAGTAACGGAATTGCCAGCGATATCGTTGTGCTAATGATATCAACTGTTCCATATTCATTAGTTGTAAGGATATTTGTGTAAAGTGGAACTAACAGCAGCGACAATATTCTGGAGCCAAAGTTACCTATTGCAAACCACGCAGTTTCCTTTATCAGATTACTTGTTCTACTATTTGACAAATTGCCCCCTCCTTCAGTTTTATATGTCAATTACAAACTTTCTTTTCAAAATCAACAAGTCTTCCAAATTCAGTTTCCCAATTCACCTGTTCGGCAAGTACATATGCATTAGTTTTGCAACTATTATATAGGTTCTTATCATCATGAAGTGATTTTATCGCATTTGCCACATCCTGCGGGCTATTACTTTTCAAAATAACACCAAAGCGGTATTTTTCATTTAAATATCGATGTTCTGGTATATCCGACATGATCACTGGCAAGCCAGCGGCAGCATATTCAAAGAGTTTATTAGAAACCGATAGTTCGAAATTCAAAGAAATTGCTTCCGTAATCGCCACTCCAACCCACGCTTCCGCAGCCTTGGGTATCAACTCATAGACCTTGACTGGCGGTTCAAAAACCAAATTATCAATATGGTTCTCCTCAACCTTATTTCTAATGCTCTGCTCAAGCTTGCCGAAGCCTCTCAGTGCGATCTGAACATCTGATAGATCTTTAATTAGTGGTGCTACGTCTGCTAGAATGTCATATCCACGGCCTTCATAGAATTGCCCATGGTTAAGTACCTGTAGTGGGTATTTCTTATTAGCGTTGCGAATAATCGATTTCTCGCTAACACAATTAGTAACAACCAGAATTTTCTGAATGTTGTATTTTTTCTTCAAATAATCTGCCGCAGCATGGCTAACCGATACCACCAAATCCACCTTATTAATAATATACTTTTCAAAACATCCCCAAATAAATTTGCTTACTCTATTGCGATTTATCCATGGATTTTCAAGAAATATCTCATGCGTATCATAAATCAACCGACATTTCATTTTCTTTGAGGCATAGTAGGCAGGAATCAAAGCATTGAGATCATTCGCATGAATCACATCAGCTTGTGTTGAAACAATCAACCGACACAAATCCACATTAGTTTTTATCTCACGCCATATTTTTTGGATCACATTGGGTTTTTGATAGTATTTTTCATCAATTTTGCAAAGCTGAACCACACACGGAATCTTTGCAACCTCTGCTTCATCATATCTGGGATCCATTACTCCAACAGCTTCGACCTGAATTCCTCGACTTATATACTCATCAATTTGTTTTCTAACTCGAGGGTCATACCAAACAGCATCTTTAACACAATCGCAAACCTTCATAGTATTATTTCTCCTCTTTTAGAGTCACAATCAAATTATCAACATTGTCGAATATGTTAGCATTTTTCGATATCCAACTAACATCTTTATTCCACCATTTTAATCTCTGCAACTCCGTGCGTTGGCTTTCCGTAAACCGATATCGGAGTATTCTTGCCGGCACTCCACCAACAATCGCATAATCTGGCACATCTTTCGTCACGACAGCTCCCATTGCGATTACTGCTCCATCACCAATGTGAACTCCTGCTTTAATTAGAACATTGCTACCAATCCACACATCATTACCAACAACAAGAGAAAGTCCATCGTCATTCTGCTCATACTCTTTATACTTGTCTTTTTTCACAAAACTAGCAATAGTTGCCGAGGAATAAAAAGCCGGGTGGGTTGAAGCAAAGCCATCTACAGGGTGTCGAGCTCTAACCAACTTGACTTGATCTCCAATTGAACAAAAGCGTCCTATCTTCGCATGGGAAATCACACTCGCTTTACCTATATAGCTCGCGAATCCCATGTCAATAGATACGGCATATGCCTCTGGACTAATTTTATTTTTTCCTTCAAAATGGCAATCGCCGTACACAATAGCGTCTCTTTCAATTTTGCAATCATGTCTATATTTAATTACAGCAAATAATCTTACTATTCTTTTTTCGATCCCATTCATATTTTTTATTCCTCTTGTTGCGGTACTGATTTTAGGCAATCATTTGAATATATAATCAAATTCATTGCCAGACCAATATAAAACCAAAAATCGAATGATGTTAAAAAGCTTGCAGAAACCATGTGTTTTATTAAAAGAATAGTAAGCATAGCATATGTCATTTGAATTTTTTGCATATCATTCGATTTATAAGATTTGAATACTGCTTTTATAACGAGAATTATAAAAGAAAGTACAAGGATTGAACCAATTACCATTCCAAAATCAACCATCACTTCAAGAATAAAGTTATGTGGATACACTGGATTGTGATATTCATCTAGTATTACTGTGCGATCTCCAAACAATCCCTTTCCCATAATTCCTATATTGTCTATCGCTTGTTTCCAAATCGACTGTCTTCCGTCACTTTTTATACTTTTTATAAACAGTCCTTTTCCTAGGAGTAAGGCTTCAAGAGTACGACTTGAAAAGCCAAAGGAATCCAATAGGATAACCATTTTTTTCATTATAAAATTCAAATTAAGACCAATTAGCACAGCACCTATTACCATGATAAGTTTCACAAATAGGTGTCGTACCGTTCTACCGCCTCTAAAATACAAATCAAGAAAGCAAACCACTAAGAAAAATGCCAGAGCAACTGCTGCTCCTCTGCATCCTATTACAAAAAGGACAACTGAAGCAGCTATCGGCAGGACAAGTTGTACTCGTTTTTTTTGCCATTCCTGAATAAGACAAATCATTATCGGAGACAGCATCATATATGCAAAGGACATATAATCAAAAGTTCTATCATTTCTAAAGGAAACTAGTTTACAAAAGGCTCCTACAGCAAAACAAAGTGTAATAAGTGATCCTTTCCATAAGTAGTTCATTAGCCGCTTGAAATCAATCTGTTGCTGCAACAAAAGAAATACCGGAAAATACAAGAACAGTAACAGTATTAGGCCGGATTGTAGAATGTTTGAATCAAACATATACTTCGTTGTCTGATCATTGACAAGAGCACTTACAATAACAAGCACAACTAATGTCCATGTGAACAACATTCCTTGCTTTGTTTTTAGTGTCTGTCCATACGACAAGATGCCAAGAATAGCTGCCATAAGATAGATTAATGGTGTGATTGTAGGCATACCATACATATCCAGAATATTAGCCAGATAATAATTGATCTGCGGTGTCAAGAACAACCATGCAATAGCCAATTCCGTATTCCATTTCACCGATAGTTTGATTCTCATTACCGATTTCCTCTTAATGTTTAACAGACTTTACTGCTTATCGCTAAAAAATGTATATCCTCTGCGCCTCATGATTGCCTTTGAGAGATTGAACAGCGGCTTCGGAAGCCACTCACGAAGCCATGTTCGGAATTCAAGCATCCATTCGTCTTTGGCTCGCATATCCTCTCGGTCACCTTTATAAATAGGATTCTCATCGAAATACTTACGAGCTTTCGTCAGCACCTTTCCCTTACGGATCACGTCAAGAATAGGAAATTCACCACGACGGCTATCAACACAGCGAGCATTTAACTGCCGTGCCATATTCGTCAACGCAACCTCATACTGCCAGGCATTCAGCGTTTTTGTCAGTGTCTTTTCCATGAAATCCTTACGCCAGATGCCCGCATACAGACTGACAATGTAATCGCCTGCATGATTGTCCAGCAGAAAAATATCCGGTTCCAATTCCTCAGCTTTTCTGTTTCTCAGACTCTTCATGGTCATAACAAACAGACGCAGATAATCAATCTGATGCTTTTCCATGATCTGAACATCTTCGTTAAGCGCTTGAGTAGAAATCTTTTCCGTCAGGAAATAGTCATCCAAGGTAAAGAGAACATACTCCGTCTTAATCAGCGGCAGCACAGCTTTTAGACGTTCCGTTATTTCCGTTCCTTCGCCTGCCGCCACCACTGTTACATTCTCAAAAGTGCAATTCGTGGGTTTATCGGTTACCAAAAACGTCTCCACATTTCGGTCTGCCCAATTCTGATTCAAAAGCAAAATATGTGCATCCCACAAATCCGAAAACTTGTCGCACGTCGAAATAATAATTGAAAAGTTGTTCTCCATCACCATGTATCCTCTGCCACTTATTTCATATGTTGGATTGCCTTTGCAACCACATTTTCTGAGGTCTTGCAGCTAGCCTGCAGATTATGATGCTCTCTTGTCATCACAATCGCTTGTTCGTAGTATTTCTTTTGAATTTCCTGATTAGAAATCAGCTGTGTAATCGAATCTACCAATTTGGCTTTATCCGTACAAACCATTGCCGCATTTGTTGACTGCATATACTCAATGATGCCGCTTTCTAGCGAGCCATATGTTAGAATGGATGCACCACTCGCCAATGCGTCCGCTGCCTTCGTAGAGAGTGAATACCGTGAAAGGTTGATGTCCTTTTCCTCAAATCCCTCTACAATAACAGTTATGTCGCTTTCTGCCATGCGCTTTTGAACCTGCGTGTACGGCACAGAGCCCATATATTTGACATTTTTATTGTCCTTGAATACAGAATAGACCTGCTCGTCCTTTTCGTTGGAATAAACCTCCAGCATATATTCTGGATTGATTTTCCCAAGGGCGTAGCCAATATCGTTTAGGGAGTTGTTGCGTCCCATACCGATATTTCCGAAGTAAGTAATAACCGGGCAATCTTTGTTAATCACGCTGAACGGTTTACGCTGAACCGTAGAAGTCAAATAAACCGTTTCGCCATCCAAGCCGAATTCCGAATTATACTTATCCCGAATCTTGTCGCTGATGTAAATCGCACTACCCGGCCAAGCCAGAACCTTGTCAATCAATTTCTTGTAGGTTGATTTATAAAGGTGATAGATCGGATTCAGCGTCTTTTCCACATTGAAATAATAGTCATCGCCAATGCAGGAGACAATTGGCACGTTATATCTCTTGGCGACATACATTGCAATCTGCGGGATAAAATAGTCATCCGAAAAAGCCAGAAATACACATTCCGGTTTGAAGTCATCCAGCCAATTGTTCAGCTTCTCCGTGCACCAGAATCTCTTACGCCAGAGGATTCCCCTGAGCAAATGCGTAAGGGGCGTATGCTTTCCGCCAAACTTGTAGGCAGCTTCTGCCTTTGCATCACCGAGTTCCAAATCATTGTCTTTCCACTCGGTGTCAAGCTCATCATAGTGATAGATTACGCCGGTATCGACTTTCTTCCCCATCCACCGCTGCAACACACGATGATCCGTAATCTGGAAAAGCGTCTCGCAATGCCCCTTGCACGGCTTCTTTGTATTGGAGAATATCTGTGCAATATTCTCTTTCTCCCAATAGTGAAAGTACGCATCAAAAGCGCGTGACGTTGATTTTGTGTTATATGGAACCGTTCCTACGATCAGCACTCTCGGATGCATATCGTTTCTCCTTTGAACTTTTATCGAATATTTAATACTTTCTTGAGTACGGCATTTTGATCGAGCAGACGGATAACTACTGCACACAGCCCTACTGTCAGGGCGAAGTTTCCGGCAGTCAATAAATACCCTTCAATACTGCTAAATTGGATTGCAACACTGCTTTTGAAGATATTGAGAAGCAGACCGTGCATCATGTAAATTTCTAAGCTTTGTTTTCCTGCCCAAAGGAAAAACTCACTTACTTTTTCTTTCCGGTTAATACAAAGCTCAGCACGGCATTTTGGTTCATCATCATTATTGCCATCACAGTAAGTGCTACCGTAATCACATAGTTGACCAGAACCATGCTCAACCCCGCTGGACTGTATAGAATTGGTGCCTCGTCCAGCTTGATCAAACTGAGAAGCAGATAGTGCGTGAGGTACACCTCCAACGAGTGCTCTCCGATCCATGCAAGAGTACCCCCCCCGATTTTACTGGAGAAGATTCCCCTACTGAGACCACATACTGCAATACACCCAGCCAACGATGTTGCCGCACGCAAGATAATCGCAAAGCCGCCATCCGACATCTCATAAAGCGGAAATCTAAGAATAACGAACAGCCACACTACAAAGCAGATTGCAACTACACTATCAATAATCTTTTTGCCAATCTCAGATTCCTTCATCCTGTCATCAAACTGACCATACAAGAACCCTGCATAGTAGAAAGGCATATAATAGAGCGTCAATTTGATTGCAAAGAACGAAAGCCCTAAAATTGCGCCAATTCCCACCAGCAGAACCATTCCCACTAAGTAGCACCCCAAAAGTACAGTCTGCTTCTTCAGCAGGTTTTCTTTGCTCACCCGCTCTGCAATGAAAGAGGCAATGCCAAAAATCATACTAATCGTCCAAATCGTTGCAAGGAACCAATAGCCGGAATCCATATTCCATAGGAGATTCTTAACGTTTAAGAAACCATCCTCTCCAAAAATGATGCCCCTGACTAAAAAGCTCCATACAGCCCACGGCAGCATATACACAACCGTTCTGCGTTTCACGTATTTCCACAGACCCTTACCATCAGAGATTGGGCGGCTATATTTCGTTACAAATCCACTGATCAAGATGAACAACGGCATTTGCAATGACCAGATGATGTTGAAAAGAAAACTCTTCTGCGAATCAACGGTACATCCAGTCATGGTATGCCCCAAAACAACCAGAAGCATCGCTATGCCACGCATGATATCCACAAATTGATTTCGGTTTTCTGTCTTAGCCTGCATCTCTTAATACCCTTTCAAACATAAACTTCCGCAGCCAGTTGGGAGCCAGCGCCGACCCGCTGCGGATTACGCAACTTTTAATGTACTGACCATTTCCAATAAAGCCTTGCTGTTTCATAAACTTGAACAGTCTTGCCTGCGTCTTGGCGTATTTCCAACCGGCTCTTCTTAAATACATATCCGAGCCAGCTCTCATATGGAGCAACGGCTCTTGAATGTTGTACCCATGATATCCTGCCATCAGCATCCTTAGCCAAAGGTAATAGTCCTCCAGTAAGTAGAAATCTT